>ERZ791785.48-NODE-48-length-144294-cov-40.880150_pt1 | contig 144294 bp, 121 predicted proteins | sample MGYA00509947_ERZ791785 | MGnify/ENA primary metagenome ERZ791785 (study PRJEB30046, sample SAMN00791982) | human gut metagenome | study: EMG produced TPA metagenomics assembly of the A metagenome-wide association study of gut microbiota in type 2... | reverse complement strand
ACACACTTAGACTTTTCTTATTTTCGTACAACGGAACCAAAATTAACTCCGGCTTGCGCAAGATGCCATTCACAAACCTACGACTCACCATTTGGACGGGCGACACATATCTCAACAAACCAGCATTTGTCCGGCTTTTTCTAAAACATATATCCAAAAAAGCCACACTGCCGGTTCAATGTCACTAAGTTAACATAAAATCAGCAGTGTGGCTTTTTGTCTATGATTCTATTGCAGGCTGCCATTTGTCATCTGACAGCTTTTATTATGATTGAACTTAAACAGCAAATCTTAATTCTCTGACTGACAATTGATAAAATCGGCTTAGTCAGCAAATAATGCTGTAGAGTAGTAGCGGTCACCACTGTCCGGAAGAAGGGCAACGATTGTTTTTCCTTTGTTTTCCGGGCGTTTTGCAAGCTCGATCGTTGCATATAATGCTGCGCCGGAAGAAATTCCGACTAATACACCCTCTGCTTTTGCAAGTTCTTTTCCGGTTGCAAATGCATCTTCGTTTGCTACCGGGAATACCTCATCATAAATTTTGGTATCTAATACTTCCGGAACAAATCCTGCACCGATTCCCTGAATCTTGTGAGGACCTGCTGTTCCTTTGGAAAGAACCGGAGATGTCTCAGGCTCAACTGCTACAATCTTTACATCTTTATTCTGGGATTTTAAGTACTGACCAACACCGGTAACTGTTCCACCGGTACCAACACCTGCAACGAATATATCTACTTTACCGTCTGTATCTGCCCAGATCTCCGGTCCTGTTGTCTCAAAGTGAGCCTGTACGTTTGCCGGGTTTGTAAACTGGGATGGGATAAAACTTCCAGGAATCTCTTTTGCAAGTTCTTCTGCTTTTGCGATCGCACCTTTCATTCCCTTTGCACCCTCTGTTAAAACGATCTCTGCACCGTATGCTTTTAATATGTTGCGGCGCTCAACGCTCATGGTCTCAGGCATTGTTAAAATGATGCGGTATCCTTTTGCTGCTGCGATAGAAGCAAGACCGATTCCTGTATTTCCGGATGTTGGCTCAATGATAACAGAACCTTCTTTTAAAAGTCCTTTTTCCTCTGCATCTTTTATCATGTAATATGCAGCACGGTCTTTGACACTTCCTGATGTATTAAAATACTCAAGTTTTACAAGAACTTTTGCCTCAAGTCCTTTGTTTTTCTCTAATTTTGTTACTTCTAATAAAGGTGTTTTTCCAATTAAATCTGTTGCACTCTGGTATACGTTTGCCATAATAATGTCTCCTTTTCTATGCTGTTTTGCATGAATCTGTTATTTGAATGCTGCTGTTTCCGAAATTTACAATAGATACTTTAAAACTCCGGCTGATAAAAACTACTTGTTACTTTATTGCCTTAAATGCCTCATCAAGGTCTTCAATGATATCCTTGATATTCTCTGTTCCGATGGAAAGGCGGATCGTGTTCGGGTAAATTCCCTGCTCTGCCAGTTCTGCCTCATTTAACTGTGCATGTGTGGTAGAAGCCGGATGAATGACAAGTGATTTTACATCTGCCACGTTTGCAAGTAAGGAAAAGATCTCAAGATTATCAATAAAATCTTTTGCCGTCTGCTCATCCCCTTTGATCTCAAAGGTAAAGATAGAACCGCCACCGTTCGGGAAGTATTTTTTGTACAGCTCCTGCTGCTCTTTATCCTGTGTAACGGACGGGTGATGTACCTTCTCCACCTGCGGATGATTGTTTAAATACTCTACAACCTTTAATGCATTTTCGACATGACGTTCTACACGCAAGGACAGTGTCTCAAGTCCCTGTAAAAACATAAATGCATGGAATGGCGAGATCGTTGCTCCGGTATCACGAAGTAAGATCGCACGGATTCTTGTAACGAATGCTGCCGGTCCTGCTGCCTGTGAAAAGCTAATTCCATGGTAGCTCGGATTTGGTTCCGTGATAGCAGGGAACTTGCCGGATGCCTCCCAGTCAAACTTTCCGCTGTCTACAATAACACCACCGATTGCAGTTCCATGACCACCGATGAATTTTGTTGCAGAATGAACAACGATGTCTGCACCGTATTCGATTGGGCGAAGCAGATACGGGGTTGCAAATGTATTGTCCACAACAAGTGGTATTTTATGTGCATGGGCGATCTTTGCGATTGCCTCAATGTCGCTGACATCTGAGTTTGGATTTCCGAATGTTTCTATGTAAAGTGCTTTTGTATTGTCCTGAATCGCTTTTTCAAAGTTTGAAACATCAAGCGGATCAACGAATGTTGTTGTGATTCCGTAATCCGGCAGTGTATGCTCTAACAGGTTGTAAGAACCACCGTAAATATTGTTTGCTGCAACGATATGATCACCGGCATGTGCAAGGTTCTCGATCGTATATGTGATCGCTGCTGCACCGGATGCTACTGCAAGTGCTGCAACACCACCCTCTAATGCTGCGATTCTCTTTTCAAATACATCCTCGGTCGGATTGGTAAGTCTTCCATAGATATTACCTGCATCTTTTAAGCCAAAACGGTCTGCAGCATGCTGGCTGTTATGGAATACATAAGAAGATGTCGCATAGATCGGTACTGCTCTTGCATCAGTAACCGGATCTGCTTCCTCCTGTCCTACATGTAACTGTAATGTTTCAAAACCCAGATTTCTTTCGCTCAAATGTTTTTTTCCCATAGATCACTTTTCCTTCATTTAATATAATTAGTATTCTTCTTCCTCTTCTTTTTCACTGATATCATTTACCGGACGCTCTAAGCCTTCAATCTTAATACCATTCTTCTCTGCATAATCCCAGAGTGCTGCATGGATCGCTTCCTCTGCAAGCAGGGAACAGTGTACTTTTACTGGTGGAAGTCCGTCTAATGCTTCCATAACTGCTTTGTTGGTAACTTCAAGTGCTTCCTGGATTGTTTTTCCTTTTACAAGCTCAGTTGCCATGCTGCTGGTTGCAACGGCTGCGCCACATCCGAAAGTTTTAAATTTTGCTTCTTTAATGATTCCATTATCATCAATATCAAGATACATTCGCATGATATCTCCGCATTTTGCATTACCAACGGTACCAACACCGCTTGGATTCTCCATCTCTCCAACATTTCTCGGATGATTAAAATGATCCATTACTTTCTCACTGTACATATCTGATTTCTCCTTCTTTATCTCTCTACGCTCAATTTGTTTTCATTTTACAAATCTAATTTTTTTGCTCTTGCAATTTGTTTTCATTTTGCAAATTTAAATTTTTTACTCTTACAGATCTGCTCTGATTTTATTTATTCTGTTCTTTTACAAAATCCTCATATAATGGGGACATGCCGCGCAGACGCTCAATGATCTTCTTTAACTCATCTACTGTGTAGTCGATCTCTTCCATCGTGTTCTTCTCGGATAAAGTCAGACGCAGGGAACCATGTGCGATCTCATGCGGCAGACCGATTGCAAGAAGTACATGGGATGGATCTAATGATCCTGAAGTACATGCAGAACCACTGGAACCACAGATTCCTGCCTGGTCTAAGAGAATCAGCATGGACTCTCCCTCGATGAAACGGAAGCAGAAGTTTGCATTGTTCGGCAGACGGTCTGTACGGTGTCCGTTTAATCTGGTATAAGGAATTTCTTTTAATATACGCTCGATCAGATGATCTCTTAATGTGATCTCTTTTGCACTGCGTTCTTCCATATTTTCTTTTGCAAGTTTTGCAGCTGTACCGATTCCAACGATACCCGGAACATTGTGTGTACCGGCACGACGTTTTCTCTCCTGTGCACCGCCGTGGATAAAGGAACGGATCTTAACACCTTTGCGGATATACATCACACCGATACCCTTTGGTCCGTTGATCTTATGACCACTTGCACTTAACATATCAATGTTCATCTCTTCCACGTCGATCGGAATATGTCCGAATGCCTGAACTGCATCTGTGTGGAATAATACACCATGATCATGTGCGATCTTTCCGATCTCTTTGATCGGCTGGATTGTTCCAATCTCATTATTTGCTGACATAATAGAGATCAGGATCGTATCCGGGCGGATCGCTTTCTCTAATTCCTCAAGGCTGATCTTTCCGTCTTCATCGACATCCAGATAAGTTACTTCATAACCTTTCTGCTCTAAGTATGCGCAGGTATGAAGGATCGCATGATGCTCGATCTTACTTGTGATGATGTGTTTTCCTTTTGACTCATATGCCTCTGCAGTTGCCTTTAATGCCCAGTTGTCTGACTCACTGCCGCCGCCGGTAAAGTAGATATCCTCCGGTCTTGCATTGATCAGATCTGCAACATTTGCTCTTGCCTCATCAACTGCTTTTTTGCTCTCTCCTGCGAAAGAATAGATCGCGGAAGGGTTGCCATAATGCTCTGTAAAATATGGGAGCATTGCATCTAATACTTCCGGATATACCTGTGTGGTTGCTGCATTATCTAAATAAATTAATTTTGCCATGATATCGTTCCTTTCTTTATCCTTATCTTATCCATTTTATACGGTACTCATACTCGCCAAAGCCCATATATTCTGTATGTATCCATAATCAGCCCGTTTTATTTCCTAGTTTGTTGATATGATATAAGTATTATACATCATCAATTCCTATTGTCAAGATAGGAATTGCAATTTTTTGTGCAAAAACAAGAACAATCTGTTTCCACTAAAGCGAGTGACAACCTTCCTATATAATGCTATAATAAAGCGCTGAGTGCAACAGGTATCTTTATATTTTAATAGATAATTTTACTCAGGAAAGGTTTTACAAACAGAATTTATTTGATGCACAAAATGGTGCAGGAAATGAGGATTTTTATGAACCAGCTATTTTCACCGGAACTGATCCCGGATTATATGCACGCGCACCCAGAGTACGGGGTAAAGCGTATTTTAACTTATACTGTGTATCGTTTTTTATCTTTTGCCGGAGAAGAAGATGATACACTTGCAGCTTATTTAAAAGATACGCTGTTTCCAATGGACGAAACTCTCGATTTTTCCCTGATCGATGATTATCTGGATTTAGATCCTTATTTCTGCCCAGTACTAAAAGAGGACAGCTTTGACGTATTTTTCTTATATACTGCGATCAGCATTTTAGAAAATGCCTTTGACGAATTTGCTTTAGGCGATGAACTTGCCATCATAGATGACCTGATCTTAACAAAATATCCGGTGCTTGGCTCCGTATCATTAGATGATGCAGGTATCCGCCTGGATGCACTGATCGGCAATGGAGCCGAATTTTACGCTGTTTTGTATCTTGCCCTGACAAGATATCCATCTGCCCTTGGCAGTCTGCTCCCACAATTTGGTGCAGCTTACCACGACAGCTACCAGTTCACCGGTGACGATACGGCACTTTACGATTTCATGGACGAATATTTTGAAACAAAAAACTGTCTGCTTCAGCCGTTTTTTGCAGAGCTTTCCAATACACTCGTTGCCGCGACACTCGGCTATTACAAAACAGACTTAGAAACACTCCTCGCAACAGAAGTTCCTGGAATTTTAAACGGAACGGCTTCCCGCTTTGCCGTGCAGAAACGTTTCGGTGCACTCGGACTTACCAGACTGCCGGATCACGACAGTTGTCTTGCACTGTTGTCGGAGTCTTTCCGCTACGCAGCACTTTATGAACTGCGCAGCAACCTCTTTGACTATCATCTTGAGGAAGATCGACTGGTTACAGCAGATAACTGGAAAGATACGATCCGTTTTCATTTTGTACAGTACCAGCACATCTACGAACAGGCGCTTGACGGATTTTATGCGGCTGTCCTTTCGCGGAAGCTGCTGCTTGCAGAATTTTCGGAGGAATTGAAAAAACTGGGGTTCTGATCCCCCCAGTTTTTTTATTCTTTTCCTTCTTCCGATTCCGGTTCTCTCAGATCACGGATACGCACCTGCTCGATCCGTTTGCCGGACATCTCTGTCACTTCTATCTCAAGTTTAAATTCCTCATCCGTATGAAAATCTCCGGCTTTTGGTATACATTCAAACAGTTCCATCACCCAGCCGCTGACGGTCTGCACATCAAATTCTGCCTCGCGGTCTAAACATTCAAACAGTTTTTCCACTTTTGTTTTTCCGGCAACCAGATATTCATTGTCGCTGATGCGCTCAATTTCTGTCTCGACCTTATCGTGCTCATCCCAGATCTCACCGACAAGTTCCTCTAAAATATCTTCAAGCGTAATGATTCCAGCCGTTCCGCCGTATTCATCCATCGCAACCGCAATGTGCAGTTTCTTCTGCTGAAGTTCCCGCAAAAGATCATCGATCTTTTTATTTTTCGGTGTAAAAATAACCGGTCGCACTGAGTCACGGATCGTCACATCCGAACGGTAAATAAAGTTGTAAAAATCTTTCTGATATAAAATACCAATGATCTGGTCAATATTTTCCTCATAAACCGGAAGTCTCGAATATCCCGTATCCGCAAATATTTTTGCAATCTCATCTTTTGGCATATCCACTGGAATTCCGACAATATCAATTCGTGGTGTATAAATATCCACCGCTTCAAGTTCATCAAATTCGATTGCACTGCGGATCAGCACACGCTCATCCTCTCCGATACCTCCGCCTGCCTGCGCCTCATCAACAATCGTAAGCAGTTCTTCCTCTGTGATTCCTGTCTCTTCCTCTGATTTAAAGATATGTGATAACAGTTTTTTCCACTGTGCAAACACAAAATTAAGCGGCGTCAGGATTTTTACCAGCACTGAAATGATCGGTGCAGAAAACAGAGCAAATTTGTCCGGCGATTCCTTTGCAATACTTTTCGGTGAAATTTCGCCAAAGATCAGGACAAGCACTGTTGTAACGATCGTTGAAACACTTGCTCCCTTTGCATCCCCAAGTATCTTTACAAACAAGATTGTTGCAAGTGAGGACGATAAAATATTTACGATATTGTTTCCGATCAGGATCGTCGACAAAAGATTGTCATATTTTTCTTCCAGTTCCAGTACCAGGGCTGCCCGTTTATTTCCTTTGTCCGCCATATTTTTCATGCGGATCCGGTTCAGAGATAAAAAGGCTGTCTCTGTCGCCGAAAAATAAGCTGACATGATAAGACATACCGCGATAATGATAAAAAACAATGAGTCACTTCCCATAAAAAAATAATTCCTCTCTTTCCACGCAAAAAAGCATAGCTGCAACTGTCTGCTTCTCCAGACGGCAGTTATGCTTTCTTATATTTATATATTGATATCATAAGTCTGTTATTCTGATTCGGGTAAGGATCCGCGTCCCCGTCCGCACTGTCTGACATAGTACTCTCCATTCCTGCATGTGAATAACTTTACCTTCACACGAATTTCATATAAATTGTGTTTTAGATGTATTATATCAAAATGCCTCTTACATAGCAAGGAATTTTTTTCCAGTTTCCATTTTTTAATTTTCCCTGTTTTCAGTCGGTTTTTCCTCTCCCAGATACATGAACGGTAAAAATAACGTTTTCAAAGATTCCGATTTTGACCAGTCAATTTTAGAAATAAAAGTTCCAAAGGATCTCATCGCATTCTGGGAATTTCGAATACTGAAAAAAGTTCCGACTGCAGCCTTATTCGCTTTATTGATTATTCTTCCAATTTTTGCATCCGAATCTTCATCTCTGTCTGTGACAACCATTAATGAAGATATGTCCTGCTCAATAAGCATATTATTTACACGATGTTGTTTCACAAAATGCGCAAATTTACCATTACCGCCAACCCCACATAAGACAAGCTGATTTCCATCTTTCGAAAGACTCTCAATGTGCTCATATTCATCAAGCGGGACTATCCCAAGTCTGTTACTTTTTTCGAATTTCCATTCATACACATAATACTTTTCTGTTTTCGTACACATATTTACCCGTAACATTCCGGGCAGCTATGTTACTGCCTTTATCTGAATCAACTTTTTTAATGTAATAACCTTAATTGGATCATTGATATCATGATTATTTTCATAATCACCATATCTTAATATTGCATCAATAGCTTCAATACTATGAGTTGCTATGAATAATTGAACGTTCAGTTTATTTGCAAGCGCAAATACAACGGGAAACAATGTATCGTAATATTTTTTATGCAGCCCCGTTTCTATTTCATCGATCATTAGTATCGAGTCTGCGGCATCAACCAATTTATTAAGAATATATAATATTTTTTTAATACCATCGCCATAAACAGAAAACGGCATATTTACACCATTCTTTGTGATAATGGACTCTAAATATGATCCATCATCTGCTTTTGTATAACAAATATCTGCAATCGAATCATCGAACTGTCTTAAAATATCAATGACAAGTTTCTTGTATTCTGTTTTATCTACAATATTCTTTAGTAAATCATAACGCAAATGTCCAAAGGATGGGATATAATGAACCTCTCTTTTTATCATAGATCCTGTGATCCCAGTGTCCAAAGAAGTGCAGTTTACAACTTTTTCTACTGGCTTATTTTCGATTTTGGTAATAATGCTTCCTGTAAATAATTTCGCTGTTTCAGGGATGAAAGCTGACTGCCTTCAATACAGTGCCATCTGGCGGGGCGACCGCGTTGACTATTGAAGCGCTTCATCACCGGAAATAATTCGTTCATATCCTCTCAATTTAAACTCAAGCGGTCCACTATTACTGTCCGCATAAATATCAACGCCCAATTGTTCTTTGTTTTATTTAATCATCTCCCTCGATATCTTCAAAACATATTACCAGTCTTGTGTGCGTAGCCGATGCAATCTTTTGCAATGTTTCTATTCTGGGAACTACTTTACCATTTTGTATTTTGCTAATATTAGATTGGGACATATTCGTAATACGGCACAAATCCTCCTATGTAAAATTATTTTCATCTAGCACTCTCTTTATTTCCTCCGATACTCCACTCAGAACTTCATGCAAAGTATCCTGTGAGTTATCTATCATTTCTTCTCTCGATTCAGAAACAGGTTTTTTTAAGTTGTTGATCTGTTCGAATATAGACTTCATATCTTCGTTACTCATAACAACAGCCTCCTTATATGTTAAGTACAACATATATTGTTAAAAATATACATTAAATTGTTATACGTGACATATTTCAAACTTACCTTTCAACACCCCGAAAATACAAATAAAATTTGCTGTCAGCTCCGAATTATGGTATACTATAATAAATATATTTTAAGCGGGGCACATTTCCCCTGATAGGATTCCGTTTCCTGTCAGGGGATCATCCTATAGACAGAAAAGAGGTATTTTTATGCAGGTTAACGAATCATCTGAGAACTATTTAGAGACCATCCTGATCCTTAGCAAACGTAATCCGGTCGTACGTTCCGTTGATATCGCTGAAGAGCTTGGTTTTAAAAAATCAAGTGTCAGCGTTGCAATGAAAAACTTACGCGAGAAAAATAATATCACCGTTACCAAAGAAGGATATATTTATCTGACCGATTCGGGTCGTGAAATTGCAGAAATGATCTATGAACGTCATGAACTTTTAACAGACTGGCTGACACGTCTCGGTGTTGATCCAAAGATTGCAGCCGAAGATGCATGCCGCATGGAACATGTCATCAGTAAAGAAAGTTTTGATGCGATCAAAAAACATATCAAATAAATTGATACATAGTACTAAAAATAAGAGGTTCTCACCGGAACAACTTCCGGGAGCACCTCTTATTTTTATAACTTTTTTATTTCTGTGCTGTTTTTCGCACTATTTATATTGTCTGCGGTACTGTACCGGCGTCATCTCATACGCTTTTTTAAACAAACGGTTAAAATGTTCCACATTCTCATATCCAACGCTTGCTGCGATTGATTCCACCGTCTGATTTGACTCTTTTAAAAGTCTTCTTGCTTTTTTCATTCGCGCAGCTTTTACCGCATCCTGGAATGTCATACCGGACTTTTCCTTGATATACTTGGAAAGATACGGTTTGGAGAGTCCGAATTTTTCAGCAAGTACATCCATCGTCACATCCACATAATTATTCTGAATGTAATTCATGATCTCCATAATGCGCTCATCTCTGCCCTCAATAATATTTTCACTTTTCGCCATCTTATTTGTGGCAGAAACCAGTGCTGCAATAGAACTCTTGATGATATCTTCATCCACACCAACACCCCAGAAATGTTTTCCCTGGCAGATGATCTCCACGTAAGCTGCTGCCTTTGAGGAAGATCCCTCTGAAATCGCATGCTCCTGATAGGCTGCCAGCTCATAACTGATGCCAAAATACATCTTTATCGCATTGCTGACTGCATCGAGACGTCCATTTCCGGTTGTCTCGATTACTCTGCGCTCACCGTTCTGTTCAATCGTCACACTTGCAGCAATACCATCTTTCTGCTCGAAGTGACAATCAGGCACATCAAATACATCTTTGATGTTGATATAGTGTTCATTAAATATCTGATAGATCATATCCGGAGTCAGTTCCTCATGTCTGTGATCAGATACACCTTTGATCAGGTAACCAACTTCTTCTTTCATCTTATCCGGCAGCGACATACCAAAGTTCTGCTTTAATACGAACGCAACCCCGCCCTTACCGGACTGGCTGTTGATACGGATAACATCAGACTCATACTCTCTTCCAACATCCTTCGGATCGATCGGCAGATACGGAACATCCCAGCGTTCACCGCTCTTTCCTGCTTCTCTCCATGCCATACCTTTTGAGATCGCATCCTGATGGGAACCGGAAAATGCGGTAAATACAAGATCTCCTGCATATGGAGTACGTTCATAAACTCTCATTCTGGTAAAACGCTCATATTTTTCACGGATTGCTGCGATATTGGAAAAATCAAGTTTCGGATCTACACCATGACATACCATGTTCATTGCAAGTGTTACGATATCCACGTTTCCGGTACGCTCTCCGTTTCCAAACAAAGTACCCTCTACACGGTCAGCTCCTGCTAACACACCAAACTCAGCGTCACTGATACCGCAGCCTCTGTCGTTGTGCGGATGTACGCTTAAGATCACGTTGTCTCTGTATTTCAAGTGTTTATGGATATACTCGATCTGACATGCAAACACATGCGGCATTGCGATCTGTACCGTAGTCGGGATATTGATGATCGCCTTATGCTCTGCATCCGGTTTCCAGACATCCAGTACTGCATTGCAGACTTCCACCGCGTAATCAACCTCTGTTCCCGGGAAACTTTCCGGACTGTACTCAAATGTAAAGCTTCCATCTGTCTGTGCTGCAAGATCTCTTAACAGAATTGCTCCGTCCACTGCCAGCTTCTTTACTTCTTCTTTGCTCTTTTTAAACACCTGCTCTCTCTGTGCCACAGATGTGGAATTGTAAAGATGAATCACTGCATGCGGTGCACCTTTGACTGCTTCAAATGTTTTTTTGATGATGTGCTCACGCGCCTGTGTTAAAACCTGAACGGTAACATCTTCCGGGATCATATTGCGCTCGATTAAGGCACGCATGAAATTGTACTCTGTCTCTGAAGCTGCCGGGAAACCAACCTCGATCTCCTTGAATCCAATGTCTACAAGCATCTGGAAAAATTCAATTTTTTCCTCTAAGCTCATCGGCTCGATCAGTGCCTGGTTGCCATCACGCAGATCCACACTGCACCAGATCGGCGGCTTTTCGATCGCATCCTTCTTTACCCAGTCATATGTAACTTCAGGCGGCATAAAATATGCTTTTCCGTATTTTTCTGCAACATTAAAATTCATATTCATTCTCCTTATCCTGTTTTAACAATGATTCTATTTTCTGATTTATTTCCCATGAATCAAAAAATCTCTGTATGCAAAACCTGTGTGGTTTTGTCATACAGAGACGCAAAATTTTCTTCACGCGGTACCACTCTGTTTCATGAATGACCTGTATCGTCATACATGCACTCATCCGGCACAATCATGCCTTTTCCCTCTTACGGCGGGCGATCCGTCCAAGCCTACCCAGTACCATCTGCTCATTCATAATGCATCCGATCCCTTCAGCCGGCAGCTCCAAGGCGAGTTCACAACTTCACTCTGACTGCCTCGCACCTTCCGGCAGTTCTCTGATTTCCATTCCGCTGTTACTATTCCTTTTCATTGCATTTCATTTTCTGTTCTACATAATATCATACCTTTTTCGAGTTCCGCAAGGTGTGATTTTATCAATTTTATTGATTTATTTTAATCTTTTATATTTAAAACTGAAAATCTTCATAATCTTCCGGTGTAAAACGATGATAGATCAGATGGCATCCCTCATCCGTGATGCAGTAACGGTAATCATCCGGCACCCCATCTTCAAAATAAACCAGGTAATCAAATTCCCCGTGTGTCGTCCGTTCTACATGTACATGATCTGAATATCTGTGAAACTGCTGTAAAAGCTCGTCTATCGTGCAGCCATGTTTTCCGATTGTTTCTATAAAACTGGAAATGAACTCACTTCCGTTCGTGTGTTCATGCACATAATCAACACCGCTCGGCGGAATTGCAATACAGAAACGTTCACCTTTATTGGAGATTTCCACCCCGCCAAGTGTCTGCACTGTCTTTTTTGAAAATTCTGCAAGCAGTTCTGACATCTCTTTTTCTGCTGCATTGGTATGAAAGAAACGGTTCAGCGAGGTAATCGGATAATATAACCGGATCAGCTCACTCCGGTAACCAAGTTTTATCTGTTCTTCCTGTATGACCTCGATGATATTTTTTTCAAGTCTCGTAAAATCCACTGCATTTCCCATTTCTTTCTTCCTTAATTATCTGACTGTCATTGTGCCGAACTGATAAATTCCGGCTTATTATTTTGCTCCCACTGTGTTGGATCTATCCAATCCCACGCTTCTTATTTTCTCATAAAATTCAGATTACATATTCGCCGGCACGCTGTCTCTCGTAGTCCACTAAATCTGCGAGTGTGATACTGTCAACGACCTGGTTGATCGCCTCGTTCATTTTTTTCCACACCAGAACTGTTGCACAGTCATTCATCTTATCACAGGTGTCTTCATCCTCGACACATGCCACCGGTGCAAGGCTTCCCTCTGTCAGTCGTAATATCATTCCGACGGTATATTCCTCCGGTCTTTTTGTCAGAATGTATCCTCCCTGTGCACCACGAATACTCTTTACATATTTTGCCTTATTTAAAACGGAAATAATCTGCTCTAAATATTTATCTGAAATTTCCTGGCGTCTCGCAATATCCTTTAAACTGATCGGCTCTCCTGTATTATTCAGTGCAAGATCCAGCATCAGGCGTAACGCATATCTTCCTTTTGTTGATATTCTCATATTTTCCTCATTTCTGCGCTGTTTTTCATATTTTAGGCTTGCGGATGCAGCGCAGCCGCAAACTTATGAATAAACGATTCTTTTATCATCGTATTAGAAGTATATCCGACTATTCATACCATGTCAATAGGAATTAAAGTATTCGTTAAAATATCTCTTTGCGCCACTGATATTTTGAGAGATCAACACATCCGTCTTTTACCTCTATGCCATCCGCTTCCAAAAGTCCGATCTGCCTGTTTTCGCCACCAAATGCAAAGGCCTCCGAAACTCTCCCCTCACGGTTTACTACCCGGTAACACGGGATTCCCTCCGGATCCGGATTTACATGCAGCGCATAGCCGACCACCCTGGCCCACCTTTTGTTGCCCGCAAGCGCTGCCACCTGTCCATAGGTTGCAACCGTACCGCGTGGAATCTGTTTTACAATGTCATATATTTTTTCGTAGGAATTTTTCTGTTCCATATTAGTCCTTATTCAGATTATAAAAACTCGTAATTTTATGATGTTGCGCTCATTATATCATGAATTACTTTTTTGCGCCATTCACCTTGCAATCCCGTTAAGAACATGCTAAAATTTTGACTTGTGTTTTTATAAAATTTTAATATTTTTTATATTTAGGAAAGAATTGGAGTACAAAAGACTTATGAACGAACTAAGACCAAAACTATTTGACGTGATGAAGGGCTATACGAAAGAGCAGCTCATCAAAGATATCCTTTCCGGTATCATTGTAGCGATCATTGCTCTTCCTCTTTCGATCGCACTTGCGATTGCTTCCGGTGTCGGTCCTGTACAGGGACTCTACACTGCGATCGTTGCAGGATTTTTTATTTCCTTTTTCGGCGGAAGCCGTGTCCAGATCGGTGGACCGACTGCAGCATTTGTTGTCATTATTTATGGTATCGTGACCACATATGGCACCGACGGACTGATCGTTGCAACGATCATGGCAGGTATCATTTTATGTATTATGGGACTCTGCCATTTTGGTTCCCTGATCAAATATATTCCTTATACGATCACAACCGGTTTTACCTGCGGTATCGCTGTAACCCTGTTTGTAGGACAGATCAAAGATTTTCTCGGTCTTGACATGGGTGCCGTTCCTTCTGAATTTGTAGAAAAGCTCGGCGCTTATGCGGCTAATATCACAAGTATCAATCCGGTTACCGTTGCAATCGGTGCTGTTGCGCTTGTTATTTTGATTCTGTGGCCAAAAGTAACCGACAAACTGCCGGGTTCCCTGATCGCAATCATTGTGACCACAGCCATTATTTACTTTGCGAAATTACCGGTCAATACAATCGGAAGCGTTTACGGAGAACTTTCTTCCGCATTTCCATCTTTCCATATGCCGTCTTTCAGCTACAAACTGGTACAGGAACTGATTTCTCCGGCATTTACGATCGCAATTTTAGCAGGTATTGAATCCCTGCTCTCTGCCGTCGTATCCGATGGTATGATCGGTGATACCCATAAATCAAACGCCGAACTGATCGGTCAGGGACTCGGAAATATTTTTTCCGGTCTCTTCGGTGGAATCCCTGCTACCGGTGCGATTGCCCGTACTGCCGCAAATGTAAGAAACGGTGGTCGTACCCCGATCGCAGGTATCACACACTGTATCACTTTAAGCATTATTTTAGTCGTTTTGATGCCGCTTGCTTCCTTAATCCCAATGACAACTTTAGCCGCTGTGCTTTTAGTCGTTGCATGGAATATGGCAGACTGGACTTCCTTTTTCCATCTTTGCAAAACTGCTCCAAAGAGTGATGTGATCGTACTTGTTGCAACATTTTTCCTGACAGTATTTTTCGACCTGGTTGTTGCGATTGAAGTCGGTGTCGTACTTGCCGCACTTTTATTCATGAAACGTATGGCAGAAACTGCAGATGTCACAGCATGGAAATATGCAGATGAGCCGGATGTCACCCCTGGTGAAGCAGAAAAAATGCGAGATATTCCACACTCCATCCGTGTATTTGAGATCAGTGGTCCTCTGTTTTTTGCTGCTGCTGACGAAATTCTTGCCATCACCAGTGACAAATCAACAAAGGTCATCGTTATCCGTATGAGAAGCGTTCCTGCAATCGATGCCAGCGCAATGCGCTCCCTGCGTGATCTTGCCGCACGTGCAAAGAAAAAGCATATCACATTAATCTTCTCACATGTAAACGAACAGCCGATGTCTGTCATGAAAAAAGATCATTTTATCGAACTGATCGGAGAAGAACATTTTCTTCCGAATATCGTGGAAGCACTGGATTATGCTGAAGCGCTGGTTGCAGACTCCGGTCATAAGGCTGCTAAGTAACAGAATTAATTTTTGTCATATACGATAAGAATCATCTATTTATTCTTATGATGAAATATCGCCCGGTCTTGCCGAATGACATCCCAAAGTTTCCTCTTTGAGAACAACATCCGGCAATCCGGGCGTTTTTCATTTTTTCATATTAACATGTTGGACGACAACACACTTCTCTTTTACTGCGTCAGCCATTCTATCTCCGTCACCTCCTCTGTCGACGTTTCTGTCTTTGCCTGACCTTCCCCTTCTTTTGAAACGGTACAGTTGTGATTGTCATCCACCTGAACCTGATAAAAATATTTCAAATCGTCGCTGACACCATTACTGTACTGATATTCCACAAAATACTGCGCTTGTGCCGGTGTTTCGGCAGGTTCGAAACCAAACGACGTCTCTTTGATCTCACAATCCGAATCATATTGATCTAAATACTCCTGAAAAATTGGATCTGTGTATCCTCTTGCAATCTCACTTCGATCATACAGCTCCTGCATCACGGCATCTTCCTCTATACCGGCGGATCCGCTATTTGCTCCACATCCTGCCAAAAACATTCCCATGATAAGCAGCAAACCTGTTATTTTACTCCTGCGCATCGTATGTATACCTCCCCTGCAGAGTCTCATACTCTGCATGCCCGGTGCTCCAGGTTCCTCCCTCCACCAGAAGAGACACTGCCTTGGCATCATAGGCGTCCAGATAAGTATTGACTACGCTTCCAACTGTCGCGTACTCTCCTGCCGTTCCCATCTGATTTACATATTCCTCAAATGTTTTCGACAGATCAAGCGTTATGGTATCCTCTTCCTGTTTAAAATCAAGCACTTTCACATCCGACGGAACCACACCGGCATCGATCAGCGCAGCCATGATATTTTCAGGCGTAAGCGCATCGAGCGATACCGTTTCTGTGTCAAAACCATCTGCATTTTCATTGCTTTTATATATGGTAATATTATTGTCTTCTTTATCAGCATTTTCCCGCCTGCCACAGCCTGATGCTGTCATAAGAACTATCGCTGCTAAAATCAATGCCATTTTCCGTGTTACACTTGTTCGTTTCATATTTTGCCTCCTCTTTTCCATCATTTTTCCTTTCAATCACGATTCATTTTTACCTTTTGGGTATATATGAAAATTTTGCTCGGAAAATACCCATAATTTTCCCTTAAATCCGCGTTTTTTGAGGATTTTTTTGTGATAATGGACATACACAGATAGTTTTTCATGCTATATGCCTTATACTCGCTTCGCTCGGCAGTCTTATTATATCTTATCTCATTTTGTTTTTGTTAAACCTTCGTCTAAATTAAGAAAATCTTCCATATTTCCAACCATAAAATACACGTTCTGCGAACACTCTATGATTAAGTGAAACAGCAGTCTTCACAGTTCATCCATATCTCCCCCGCAGATGCGCACCGATATCTCCGTCACATATTCCTCCACCGTCTCCGCCATCAGCTGATCCACCGTGTAAACTTCCAGGAACTCTTCCGCCAGTGTAATCTGATGTTCATCTGCATAAGCAAGAAGTTTCCGGTAAGCCTCCCCGATGTTTCTCCAGTGCCCTTTAAAATAAGTTGTCAGATATTTCCCCGCAGGCATAAAATGGCAGGACATGCCGCCCGGCTTATGTTTCATCAGCAATATTACGTTGCTGTAATTTGCATAGATCTGCCGTCTGACATCTTTTGCATACTGGATGTAACCAATCTCATAACAGATGCTTTTGCTGTTGTTCTCATAAAAATTGATCAGTTCCGCTGTGCGCTCCGCAAATTCTGATTCCGAAACGTCTAAAAATGCATCCATCAGATAATATCTGCCCGGTTTTTCACAGACAAATATTTCATCTTTTTCTTTCTCTAAATATGCCCTGATTTTTTTACTTTTTTCTTCCATCCACTGCCTGCGATCCTTTAACAGCCGGATTTTTTCTGCCAGAATCTGTTCCTCTTTTTCAAACAGCTCCAATAATTTTTCCGGAGTCCGGTCACTTAAAAAGGTCTGGATCTCTTTTAAAGACATACCAAGTTCCTTTAGCATAATGATCGCTTCGAGCACTTCGATCTGATGGATCGAATAATAACGGTACTCGTTATCAAGCACGATCTCCGGCGAAAACAAGCCGATCTTATCATAATGAAATAAAGTGTTTTTGGTGACGTGCATGAGCTTTGCAAGCTCACCAGTTGTCAGATATTGACTTTTGTCCACTTTTAATCTCCCCTCACGAAAAAAGTTCTTGACTATATGGTAACAATATAGTTTATGATAGCATTTGTGTCTCAAAACCGCAATTTCCATCCGCGCTGACACAACATTTAAAAATATTTCAAAGGAGGAACCCATTATGGCACAGTCCATTGGTCAGAAATTCACACCTGTCACTTTATTAAAATTCGCATTACCATCCATGGTCATGATGGTACTCATGTCCTGTTATACAATCACGGACGGGATTTTTATCTCGCGCTTTCTTGGAGATAATGCGCTGTCCGCAGTCAATATCGTCTATCCGGTCATCAATATCGTACTCGCCATCGGCGTCATGCTCGCAACCGGAGGAAGCGCCGTCGTTGCAAAGAAAATGGGCGAAGGGAAAGACGATGAAGCAAAAGATAACTTTTCCATGCTCGTGTTTACCGGTGTTGTGGCGAGTGTTGTCATCCTGATACTGACGATTTTATTTTTAGAGCCAATCTGCCGCGCTCTCGGTGCAAATGATTCATTACTTGCAAACTGCAAAGCATATCTTTTTACCGTTGTTTTATTTGCCCCGGCGTGCATGCTGCAGAGCCTGTTCCAGACGTTCTTCGTGACAGCGGGAAAACCGCACATTGGCATGACGTTAGTTATCAGTGCCGGCATCGCAAACGCCGTGTTGGACTATGTATTTTTATCGCCTCTCGGCTTTGGCATTGAGGGTGCCGCCTTAGCTACCGGTATCGGTCAGCTCATACCTGCAGTCGTGGGACTCTTCTACTTTTTCTTTGTCAGGGGAGATCTTTATTTTACAAAATTTCATTTTCATGGAAGTGTCCTTTCTACTGCAAGTTTTAACGGTGCATCCGAGATGGTAACGAATATTGCAAACGCTGTGATTACTTATGCATTTAACAAAATCATGCTGCGCCTTGCCGGCGAAAACGGTGTTGCCGCAATCACGATACTGCTTTATTCCCAATTTTTATTTAATGCGCTTTTTCTTGGATTTTCCATGGGTGTTGCACCTGTGATCAGTTACAATTACGGTGCAAAAAATACAGGCGGACTGAAAAGCGTCTGCAAAATCTGCAGACGCTTCGTGATCGTTTCTTCTATTATAATTACTATTTGCTGTAACCTGCTCTCCGAGCCGATCGTACTTTTGTTTGTGGGTGGAAAAACAGCGACTTATGACCTTGCCGTCAGCGGTTTTTCGGTATTCTGTGTGACCTTTTTGTTCAGCGGTTATAACATTTTTTCATCCGCTCTCTTTACGGCACTCTCAGACGGTAAAACCTCGGCAATCATATCCTTTACAAGAACCTTTGTTTTTATCCTGCTGTCACTCCTCACACTGCCAGTCATTTGGGATGTGACCGGTGTGTGGCTCGCAATCCCGGTGGCAGAGTTTGTGACACTGTTTTTATCGATTTTTTATCAGCGCCGCAAACGGACGGTTTATCATTACGCCTGAGCAGCCGCTTTCTTTCCAAGGTATGCCAGAACATCTTTTCTGGTTACGATTCCGATAAATACCCTTTTATCATCTACAACAGGAACGAAGTTCTGGTTCATTACCTTGTCAAACAGATTCTCCATGGATTCATCGATCTTTACCGCCTGATTATCCCTTCTACGCTCGATCGACGTGATCGGCATATCCTCAAGCAGCTTCAGATCCGGGAAATTGCGGTCCTTTAAAAACCATAGTAAATCTCCTTCTGTGATCGTACCGATATATTTTCCTTCCACGCTAAGCAGCGGAATAGCTGTATAACCATGATGTTCCATTTTCTCAAGCACCTGACGCATGGTGTCCGTCTCTTCCACATGTGCTACGTCCTCCTTCGGTGTCAGAAAAAATAAAATGTTCATATGTGTTGCCCCCATTTGTTTATTGATTTGTGTGTTTTGATTATACTACCATTTCGGGGGTTGGACAACAAGGGAGTTATAACCTTACTATTTTCATTCCTCATCCACTAAAATCATTTCAAATATTTCATCACTTACCCTAAGTTCATGCATACTCTGGTTCTTCGCCAGATATGGTAACACCATTAATTTCTGTTGCACTTTTCCTTTATTATCAATTTCAAAATCATACTCAGAAAGTTTTGATTCCAGGCAAGCCGCATAAAATTGTTGTGCAGACAATCTTGTTTTCACACCAGTCATATGTAAAAAGTTCATATCCCGAAATCCTACATTTACTGTCTTTATATCTTTCCTTTCCCGATATATGATTAGAAACTGTTTATCATTCAGTTTTTCTTCGTATTGCTTTACAGCTTCTATCATAATCTTTAAAGCTGCTTTCTTGTCATACTTTGCCATCCATACCCCATTAACTTGAAAAAGGCTGCCCTTTCGGACAATCTTTTCTCTTTTCTTTTAATGCTGATTTTCTGTTGTCTGCCAACCGTCCGCCTCTCCATGTGCGGCTTAACTGTGGAGTTTTTCTGTTGCTCCCCAACCTGCCAGCCTACGAACTGGCTAAAATGTCATATTTTTAAGGTGTCAGCGCACCCAGACAGATTTATCTGTCTGGGTACTATTATTATATGAACACCATCTTTTTATGTCAAACAAAGCAAATTCTTTTCTGAAAATTTTGTGCATAATTACAACATCTGCACTAGCTACCCCTAATACAAATAAAACCCCCGTATACTACCGTTTCCAGCAATATACGGGGACATTTCTCAATCGTTATTTAGCTGTAATCGGGACTTATCTGCTAATTGATTAGCAAACACCCTGAGCTAACATAGCAACTTCTAAGGTAAGTGCATATTTACTGGGGTTTTGAGGTCGGTTGTATATCACGTGTATAGAGTGATTGTCGGACTATTTCGATTAACAACTATTTAAAAACTCTACAATATGTACCATCAATAAATGAAGAAAGCGAATTACCTCCGCTTCTTACTCAGCCATAATCTCTTCTTTTTAATAGCACATTAAAACTTACTCATCAAAAGAATCAAATATTTCTCTTGGTATTGGCATAGTTCCCTCTCTAACAATATATTGTGAACATTTCTGTTGTATTCTTGTTATATATGGTGGCAATACTCTTCCAATTCTTTTATCTTTTATTTCTCTAAATTTCCTTATTACCAAATCCATTCTGAATTTAATTATTTTCCCATTGTCCACACACGCTAAAATAACCTCTGGTTTCTTTTCTAATATTTCACCATGACCAAAAAACACAAGATTTCTGTATTTTCTAAACTGCTCATTTATTTCTTGTAATTCTTGCACTGTACCTTCTTTTCCATCTGCTGCATTTCTACAAATTTTCTGAATTTCATCTAATGTATAAACCTTATTGGGAAATTTCAATTCGCCTTCACTAACCAAACGAATATCTTCTGTGACGATATCTTTCGTATCTAGAACTTTTCCTTTTATCAAATACAACTCTACCTTATCATCTTTTCTAGCCAAATCACATTGTGCCCTAATATTCAAGTAATATGTATCCGAATCCTTAAATAAGTCCCCTGTATATGCTTGTCCTGGCATATTTTCTGAATACTCTATATACCTTTCTCTTTCAATCACTTTTTGTAACTCTTTTACATCAACCCTTCCATCCAATTCAAAAAGTTCCTCTTCAAAATGGAATTCTGGAATTCGATTTATTACATTTCTTGTTAAAAATTCACCAAATTCATCTTCTACCTCACTGCTATCCTCTTTTAACATTTTCCAAATAACACTAACCCATTGAGGTGCATATTGATACCATTCCCTAAACATGCAATTTTTAGTTGTTTGAAAGACATCATCCCATTCTTTCATAGCATATATTGAAGGCATTTCCTTAAGCCATTCTTCAATACATTGGAATAATTGTTCTTCTGATTCGACCTCAGTTTTGGATTTTACAAACAATCTATTTGCCTTCCCTTTATTGTATAATCCTTTTTCGCTCAATACATCCTCTACTTCACCAATATCTACTCCTGAGAAAATGAAAACTGGAACAAATAATTTATCCAACAGTAATTTAATGAATCCTATAAGTTCTTCCTGTTTCTGTTCTTCCAATTCTGATGCACCCACAAGTCCCATTCGTTCCTCATCTACGTCATTAATGGGATTATCTAAGAAATTCCAATCTAAAATAATAAATGATGCATTTCTTAATGAATCTATTGTTTCACTGGATGGTATATTATTATATGCAACAACCGGAATATTGCTATTTACAATAGTTGTTCTAATCTTATAAATTGGTGCTTCTTGTTTATCTACCTCATTATCAATAATGACAGCTATTCCCGAAAAAAGTTTCTTTACATCCACAACTATTCCTCCTCTATGTACTTAATACAAAAATTAGCCCCTGATAATACCTTGTCGTTTTCATCACTTAACACATCAATACCATAATTGTACCTATTTAGAAGTTGCTGGGCTATATATAAACCTAACCCTCTTCCATCTTCGCCTTTTTCAGAATAAAACGCTTCAAACACATATGGCATAGACTCCATCTTTATTCCCGGACCATTGTCAGAAAATATAATTAATCTTTCTTCCGCATTAATACATATATTGATTTTCCTATCAATCGAGACTGTTTTAAGCCAATACAAGGCATTATCGTACAAATTTATAAACACTTGCAACAACACTGCTTCAGTCGCCCTTATTGTCATATCACCATTTAAAACTGTCTGAGATACTTGTATTTCATTTTGCTGAAAAGGTCTCATGTATAATCTATTTACTTTTTCTAACACTTCCAAAACAGAAATGTCTTTTGCTCTTGTTTTGGCTGAAGGAAATAGCAAGCGAATATCTTTCATTTGTGTATTCACTAAAGTCATACTATTTTCTAACGAAACCATCTGATCAAGTAATTTCTTCTTATCAACCTCTCCATCCAAACGCAAATCACTAATTATCTGATTTATCTGCGCTATTGATTTTTTTAATATTATCATTACATCATGAGATGCAGTTTCAACAGACAATCCCACAGCTGCCAAATTCTCTGTTTTTCTTATTCTGTCTGCATATACTTCTTTCTCATACTTATAACTTTTTTCAAATGAATCAAGCAGTTTTTGTGTATTTTTATCTTGTGCTGTTTTTTTCTTAACACTCTCAATTATATCTAAAGGTTTTCCTTCTTTTATGTTACTAATTTCAGCTCGCTTATCTCTATCAATCAGATATTGCGCAAACAATATTTTTCTAAAGTATCTCAATAAAACTTGAAGCAGATTTATGAAATCTTCTAATGCTCTTCCTTCATCTATTAATCCTTCTCTATTAGTCTTATCTTTTAATAAAGGATTTTTCTTTTGAGATATATCTACACACCCTACAACCTGGTCATTACTTAAAAACATTCCTGCGCTTTTCGTACCACGCATCATATCTATTTTTAACCAATCATCGTCAGGATCTCCATATGGTAAAACTCGTACTTGGTCACGATACAAATATATCCTGTGTTCTTTTACTATTTTATCTTCTTCATCATCCAATATATACCTTGTATCTTTTGCCTTAAAATCAAATATATAAAATTGAAATTGAAAGTCTCCACATTCTGTTACATAGTTTGCATCCTTAAAATAATTTTTAAACACTTCAATTCCAACCAAGTCAGCAAAACATAATTTTTTCTGTTTTCCATTCAATTCAAAAGAAAAAGTTTTTTCCTTTTCTTTATAGAATCCATTTGTAATTTTAAGAACAGCTTTACTATTTAGACAATTTAATAGTTTTTCCCTATATAATTCATTACTTCTATGAACTTCTAAATCTTTGTATATCCATACACGAAAATCAATCTTTTGTTCTTCTGAAAATATAGGTTGTAGCTTCCCTATTTCTTTTTGGATTTGATTTACTCTATTCTCTGTCCAATTAGTTTTTAAATCTGCGATTTCTATTATAGTTCCATGTGGTTTACGTTTTCTTACTATTCCTCCCAATTCTACATCTTTATCTACAATAATTTGAGGTGTTCTTTGGTGAAATACAACCTGCAACTCATCAATATATAACTCTGTTTCTTCTCCATTCTTTTCTAAAAAGTCCTCGTCATATGCAGAAAAATCATATTCAACTATATTCTCAACATCCTCCCCACCTTCAATAAATTTTTTATCCTTATTATCCCATTTCTGTCTTCGAGTATATATGCTTATTTTTTTCCCTAGTTTAAATATTGCGAATCGTCCAATTCCCTTTTCTCCTTGAAGTATTCTCCCCTTATCTGTTGTTTCCTTGATTTTTTTTCTTTTCTTTTTTTCAGGAGTAGCCGGATTCAACCAATGTTTTTCAATTATCTGTTCATTCATTCCATTTCCATCATCTTCAATAACTATTTTGGAATCAGAATTAACAGTAAAATCATCATTAAAATTCAAAAAACTAACTTTTACCCATTCCGCATCCGCATCATACGCATTTTTAATCAACTCTACTAAAGCAATTCTTTCATTCTTGATCAATTGATCACCTAACATGGTAATAAGACGCGCATATGGGCGAATTTTTAAAACTTTATCCATAAATTACATCCTCCCACTAATTATGAACTCTTCATGATATACTTTCCTTTTTGACTTATCAGTAGAAAATTTACCCTTTTCATCTCTATAAGGTACACAAATCCCTTTAGAAATTGTCCTTTTTGCTATTTTAATATCTGTATATCCATTACCCTCCATTGCCTCTACTAAATGCTTTGAATTTTGTATTTTAACGCCTTTGTACTCTGTATCTCCCACAACAAAAAAAACCATCCCATTCTTATTAAGCATTTGAGCACATTTCCTTACTGCATCTTGCATATCTACAAAATATCTTGCTACGGATTTTACCTTAGACGAAGCTTTATCACTATTTTCCAAAGCTTTTACAATATTTTTTCCCGTTTCATTTAACTTACTAAAATCTATTGTAAAATCGTCACTATTATATACACTACCTATTGAACCTTTACGCAAATCCCTATAATCATCTGCATAACCTAACCACAAAGATGATAACTGATGTAAGTCAGCATATTCATAAGAAGTTACATATGGTGGGCTTGTTACAATCAAATCAACACTTGGCAAATTCTTAACTGAAAGAAAATTTTCACAATTAATTTCAATGTCAGTATTTGATTCTTCTATTTCATCTATAGCCCTAATAAACTTATTACATTGCGATTGAAATTTTTTTAATACATTTATCTCTTGTTTTTCTGGATCAACTTGTGGCTTGATAGATTTATTCAACCACCTAGATGATGCTTTTAATATAGATGAAAAAATACATTTATACGCCTCCAAGTATTTTTCCTCTAATACACTTTTATTTATTGCCATATATATCTTTAACAACTCACAAAATGTATTTTCCTTAAACCAATACTGTAGTCTTGCATTAGCATTCGTATATACATTTGAATCTAACTCAATACTTTTGTACTGCATGAGTATTTGTGAATAGTAATGTTCAAATATAGCTTTGTCATATTGATTACTCTTAGCTTTTGCAATTAATGTTGCTACCGGGTTTATATCACATCCCCAAAACTGATAATTATGATTTTTTGCTTCCAAAGCTACCGTCCCACAGCCGCAAAAAATGTCTGCCACTCTCCTAATATTAACACCCTCACCCCTAGCATATTCAAATGCTTTTGATGCCATAAAAGCTGGAAATTTTGCTGGATATGCATGTATTGTGTGCATAGTCAACTCCATATCATCACAATCGTTCCACTTTTCATCAATTGCTATTGTACTATAGTCCAAATTACTTATCCCATTAACACGTACCATTTTACTTCACTTCCTCTTCTGAAATCTGAACACCGTTTTTTTTACAAAAATCTATAAAATTTTTTAGAGCTAGTCTGCTCGGTTCTGTCTTGCCATTTTCCCATCTGTTTATTGTTGCAAAACTTACATCAAGTTCTCGTGCTAATTGTTCTTGACTATAGCCTTTTATTTCCCTTACACTTTTTACCATTTTGCTAAAAATCATACTATCACCTCATATAAATGTTATAACATCTGCTATAACATTTTACAAGATATCTACTCAATTTTATAGTTCAAAAACAAAAGCAGATATTACAAACACTCTGCAATATCTGCGTCCTTTAACTTCTCATTAAATTTATACCCTACTCCCCAAACCGTCTGAATATAAACAGGCTTATCAGGTATATTCTCTATCTTTTCTCTGATATTATGAATGTGGCTCATGATGATGTTGTAATCTCCGGAATAGGATTCCTCCCATACAATATCATAAATCTGCTCCTTGCTGAACACTCTGCCCGGATTGTTGGCTAAAAGATAGAGGATTTCAAACTCTGTAAATGTCAAATCTATTTCCTGTTTCTGTTTTCTTACCGAACGATTTATATTATCTATTTCCAATCCATTAAAACTCAAATTCGTTTTTGTATTTTCAATTACATGAAATGCTCTTACTCCCATACTGACACAGGATATTATATGATTCAGAATTTCTTCCTCACTATCTTCAAATGTCAGAACTAAAATTTTCCCATATACATCACCTCCTCGTTCAGAATTGTCCTTGTGTAGCTTAATTGTTTTGTTTTGCAATCTTTTTCATTATTTTATCTTTTAGATCATCTGGGACTGAAAATCTTTCAGCTTCCTCCATAAGTCCTTCTTTTATCCTCTTATCCTTTCTTCCAGTACAGTATCCTCAGTTGCTATCACTGTTCCTTGCTTCAAAGTCAAAATGACATCTGCTTCCTCTGCCAGTTCCTTACTATGTGTAACCACAATCACGCATTTGTCCTGATCATGTGCCAGACTTTTAAAAATCTCGACAATATCCTTTGCAGTATCTTCATCCAGATTTCCTGTCGGTTCATCAGCAAGTAACACTGGCGCTTTACTTGCCAACGCTCTTGCGATTGCCACACGTTGTTGCTGACCACCGGAAAGCTGCATTACATTTCTCTTTCTCGTAGATTTATCAATTCCCATCTGTGTCAAAAGCATCTCTGCATCAGCGTTTCCTCCGAGCTTTACATTTTCCACAGGTGTCAGATAATCGATCAGATTATAATTCTGAAACACCAATGAAATATGATTTTTTCTGTGGTTTGCCAATCCTTTTTCCTCGATATTTTCTCCATTCATGTCAATCTCTCCGGATATCGGAGAATCTAATCCTGCAAGCAACGATAAAAGTGTCGTTTTGCCACTGCCGCTTGCGCCAAGAATGGCATACATCTTTCCTTTCTCAAACTGATAAGAAATCTGATCTAAGACCATTTTATCTTTTTGTGATTTATAAAAATAAGAAATATTTTTCAGTTCTAACATACGCTCACTCCTTTAACTCATCTTGCTCAAAATATCCTTTGGCTTCTGACTTGCAATATAAATACCAGAACCCAAAACAGAAACTACAATCATTCCCATTGTGGAGATGGCAGTAAAAAAAACTACTTCCGTTCCAATATTCACAGACACACCTACCACACTGCTTTCCGTCTCTGTAACAGACTTTGCAACCATTCCTTCTTCTGCCTGATTTCGTTCCAATTCTTCCTGTAGCTGATAACCAACAAGGTAGTCAGCAACCTGCTTTGACACAAAAGGTGCTGAGAAAGTAGCCAGAACAAATGCAACTGCACCAATCAATAACCCTTCCATTAATACCTGTAATACAATCGTTCCCTTTCCTTTCCCGATAGAAAGCAGAACACCCATTTCATGTACCCGGTTTTTCATCCAAAATAGGAATACAAAAAGCAGAATAAGAACACTTGACACCATGACAAATACAAGAATCAGGGAGCTTACCTTACTTAAATCATTAAAATTCTCTGCCATTGTGTCGCTCATACCGGTATTATCAAGAAAATCATATTTTTTCCATTCGATATCTACGGATTTGATTCTTTCTCTCACAGTTTCATATTCATTAACATCTTCCACCCAGAAGGTAGCATACTGATACAGAGGATCATCCTCACATCCTTCTGCTTTTTCAGGGAAACGCAGGTCTGTAAATATGATATTTTCTGCCCTGTAACTATCTCCAGACATAATTGGAGTAATTTTCTGTACAAAATCATAAATACCTATTATTTCAGCAGAATAAGCCGTAGAAGTTTCCCTTTCTTTCCAATTATTAAACTCCAGTCTGTCTCCTACTTTCAGTCCGTTCAATTCTGCAAGTTCCCGAGAAATCACACAGACATCCTTATCTTCCCGGTTAATCATACGACCATCGTTTACCACAATATTTCCATTCTGCACATCAAAATCATATTTCATCTGCAAATTACCGCGCAGGGAAACACCTAACTGGTCAGAGCTCTGGTCTACGTCCTCATCTTCAATTCTCTGGAAATTAACCGGATTTACAACCGTATTGGCAGTAGTAATATTAAAATCAGAAACGCCGTCCACTTCTGATATTTTAATGATATCCCCATATGTGAGTGTTTCAAAAGAATTATCTGTCCACACCATCCACTCTCCACTTGGCAACTGTTCCTTATGATATCCGTCCAGACTTCCATTGACATTCTCCCCAATCTTTGCAGACAACACTTCAATTCTAGCTTTTCGGTTTGCTTCATTTTCCTCTAACCGAAAGCTCCCGCCAATTGCCTGTTTTCCTTCATTTTGTGTCTGTATGCTGGCATTTTGACAGGCGAAACCTGCATAAATAAAACTCGCTGACACAAACACAATCAATAATAATAACATACTTTTTACAGGCTTTCTGACAACAGAACGGATTCCAAGTTGAAATACATTCATTCCTATCCCTCCATTTCTGATAAAGTATCTTTTATTTTCTTTGTAAGGCATGGCAGCATAACAATGAAAGTAATCAGTATTAAAATGATTACTCCTATTTCCCATACTTTCCATACATTCCGCATGGAAAATACAAGATTCATACGAACCCCATCCATACCTCCCATAAGTTCTGACAAAAATGGTATGATTGCACGAAATACTCCTGCTGACATCATACAGCTTAAGGAGTAGATACAAACAATCTCCGTCATCATCTGCAAAAACACTTCTAATTTTGGTATACCAAGACTTATAAATACCGCAATTTCCACTTTGCGGTTTCTCATCCACATACACAAAAGCATTCCTACCACAAAGATACTGGTCATCACCGTTAAGCCGAAAACAAGTTTTGTTACCCGTTCTATCTGCATAATAGAAAATTTCATTTTCTGATACATGGTATCTTGTGTACTGATACCAATTCCCTCCCCAAGAGTGTTTCCAATCAGATCTGCTGTTTCGGATAACTGCTCCGGATTATTCACATACGCAATGATTTTTTCATACCTTTCTGCTCCCATTTCAACAGCAAAGGAAAGATTTGTATATATCTGATTTTCAATGCGGTTTATCGTCAAAACATTTTCTGTCTGCTTTCTTTCGTTTCCGGTCAGATAAAAACCCGTTACTCTCGCACTTCCATCCTCATTTCCTGAAATAAAGTAGAGTTCATCTCCAATTTCAATCTGATTCCGTTCCGCCAGATGCTGATTGATGACGATTTCATTTTCATCCTTTGCAAATTCACCTGCCACAAGTCGGCATACATTTTCCGTAAATGGACTATCCTTTTCCATATCATCAAAACCAATCAGACACACCTGTCCTATTTCGCTCTCATCAGCTCCTGTAATCGGCGCAAAACCATTTGGATACAAAATACACTTTGCCATACGGTTCATACTGTTTATACTGGCTATATCCAATAGTTTTCGATAATCCTGCTCTGTAAGACTTCTGTTTACTTCCAGATTTTCTATCACAACTTTGGCATTTGTCTGCCTGCGTATCTCATCATTGATACCTGATGAGGTATCTAAAATAGCTAATGTTCCTAGTATGGTAATGTCCGCAACAAGAAAAAGGAAGAACAATAATACTGACTTTCCTGATTTCCTGCGGACATAACACATTGCCCGCTTCACAAAATTCATAACCTCCACCTTACTTCCATCTCACAATCATCACTTTATCAGCAGTCCAATGATAAGTGTCCTGACTGCTTCCAAATACCAGTACACTTGTCTGTTTTTTGATACTCTCTTTATCTGTACATTCTCTTGATATTTCTGTAAGACTCGCCATATCCATTGTAATAATTTCAAAAGTAACATCGGAAGCATAAGTAACTGTCACTAAGTCTTCTTCCTTTTCTGCACCCGGAGCTGCCTCTACCATTACCTCTCCGTCGCCTTCTTTTGTAGTCACTGCAATAGACATTTCAAATCCACTATCGGAAAACTCCACAACACTTCCCTGCAAATCTGCTTCCTTAAAGAAATTCGAGTCTGATTTATCCAAATCTGCTGAATTTACATACTGGTTTATCTGTTGGTTGTCCTGTGTATCTCCTGTTTCCTTTTCAACATTCACACTCTGGTTTACATCGTTATCTGGTGTACCTACTTGCCCACCAGCACAGGCAGTGCAGCCCAGCATGATTGCCATACTGAAACCCGCTAATCCTAACACCTTTTTTCCAAAAAATTTTTTCATTATGTTTGACCTCTCTTCGATTTTATTTGGCTCACTTGCCATGTGATAACGATAGCAAAAAACTTTTCTAAAAATCTTGGAAACCTTAAATAATTTATCAGTTTTTTTAGAAGATTTTTAGAGATTTTATTGATATAATTACTATAAGGAAAACGAATGATTGGAGTGAATCCTATGAAAATATTGTTAATAGAAGATGATACCCAGTTGTGTATGACCATAAAAGAACAACTTACAAAAGAAGGATATATTGTTGATACCTGCAACGCCGGAGATGAAGCATTTCTGTATGCAGTAGATCCCGACAATGATTATGATCTGGCAATCATTGACCGTATGCTCCCTATTATTGATGGTCTATCCATCATCAAAGCCATGCGGCAGAAAAACATTCAGATTCCTGTCATCATCATTACTGGACTGTCTGAATTGAATGATAAAATTGAAGGACTTGACAATGGTGCAGACGATTACCTTATTAAACCTTTTCATATCAAAGAGCTTTCCGCTCGTATCCGGGCATTGGTAAGACGTCCCCCTCAGATAAAGGAAAACCTAACCCTTGAAATTGATGATTTATCCTTAAATCTCGCCAGTCACGAATTATCGTGCAACCACACTTCTCTTTTGCTTACGCCAAAGGAATTTCACCTGATACAGATTTTCTTATCTTCGCCCGGTACTATTTTTTCAAGAGAACAGCTACTGCAAAAAGTGTGGAATACAAATGATGAAGTAGAACCGGGAAATGTAGACAATTACATCTATTTTTTACGAAAAAGACTAAAGTGCTTAAACAGCAACTGCTGCATCAATTCTGTTTATGGTTCCGGATATAGTTTGGAGGTAAAGCATGATTAAAAAGCTCCAAAAACGTCTGACACTTCTGTTTATCTGCTCTGTCATGAGCATTTTTACAGTCGTATTCTGCCTGTTTATACATGAAAGCATCCAATCAAAAAAAGAAAATGAGATGTATTTCTTTACACGCATGATCACATATTTAGTTTTCCAACTTGAAAATACAGACGATGCTGCCGGGGACTTGACATTGACTGGGCAAACTTATGACTTTACATTACTATTAAAAAACAACCAGAATGCATTTATTCCTGTAAATACCAATCATAGCAATACAGACACCAATACCCTTATCACATTATTTGAACAAGAACTGAATAAAACATCCACAGATTTACTAGATAATACCCATAGCTCACAAAGCGGAATATTCTCTTTTTCCACACCTGACAAGCATAGCTATTATGGAATACAGGCAACTGCCATCACTAAGAATATGGATATTCTTGATTTTTATGCAATCAAGGAATCTACCAGTTCTTTTACTTTTTTAAAAGAACATCTGCCCTTTTATCTTATTATATGGTTGCTTGTTTTTATAGCAAACCTGTTCCTCACAAGATTTTTGATTAGCAAAGCAATCAAGCCGACAGAGCAGACTTTACGAAGCCAGAAAGAATTTATTGCATCAGCATCTCATGAGTTAAAAGCTCCTTTGGCTGTTATCTTGGCATCTGCAGAATGTATTGGTAACGATACTACTCTTTCACTTGAATCAAAACAACATACTGAGGTTATTGACTCAGAGTGTTTGCGAATGTCCAAATTGGTACAGGATTTACTATTACTTTCTTCCGTAGATGCAAACACCTGGACTTTGAATAAGACCAATATAGATGTGGATACACTTTTGATTAACACTTATGAAAAATACGAACCTATCTGTCGGCAAAAAGGAATTCAGTTCAAACTAAATACCTCTGATGAGTTGTTTCCTGTTTTGAACGCAGATATCGACCGCCTCAATCAGATTTTGAGTATTTTTATTGATAATGCCATAAATTATTCTCTTCCAAAATCTGAAGTATCTTTAGACGCTACTGTATTAAAAAACACGTTAGTATTTTCTATCAAGGATCATGGGACAGGAATTGCAGATAAAGATAAACCCTTTATCTTTGATCGATTTTTTTGTGCTGATAAATCAAGAACTCAAAAGGAACATTATGGTTTAGGATTAAGTATTGCAAAAGAATTGGTTGAAATGCACAAAGGAAAGATTGAATTATCAGATACTTTAGGTGGTGGGTGTACATTCAAAATATTCTTACCTTTATAATTAAAACCAATAGTTTATTATTTCATTATCAATGTATCAACGGCTGCTTTTTCAGCATCGCCTTCTGCGTCTTCCACACCTCGTCCATAATCGCTTTCACTTCCGCCATATCCTCTTCATAAACATTCCTGGTACTGTTAATTCTCTTCGCAATCTGATTCAGATTCCCGCTGATTTTTCCAAGTGTTTCATTGTATTGCCTTAGATAAGAATAATCTACATACCTGATTAATAACAAGTTTGGAAATCATTACACCTACGGAACCTACATGAATGGCAATTTTAACACGTGCATGGGAAAACTCAAAATGAAACACCTGCCCCACGATGGCAGACACACCTTTGCTTCACTCATGGACAGTGCCGGAGCAAATGACGTGTGTATCAAATTGATTATGGGACACAGTATGAAGAACGACACCACTAAGGGAACTTACACCCATAAGACTTTAGAAGAACTTCTTGCAGAAGTGAACAAGATATAAAACAATAAATCAAGACTGATTGCTGGATACACTTATGATGTTTCTGATGATAAACATTACACTCATATTCAGCCTGAATCATCTTGATAAGCACTGGATGAATGCTTCAAAAAGCATCCAAAATCAGTAAAAACGAGTGTATACCACCTGTATATCACTTGTGTATCACGTGTATATCACGACCTCAAAACAACGTAAATTATCTTCTATTTATGAATTTTCTGACAATTCTTTTGTCATTTCAATACATAAAGAAAAGCCCCAGAAATTCAACATTTCCAGGACTTCTCAATATCTTATATTATCTTAGAAATTCTTAATTAGCATACACCCTGAGCTAACATAGCCTCTACAACCTTCTCAAATCCGGCAATATTTGCACCGGCAACATAGTCAGTCTGTCCACCAACAGTTGCGTTGTATCTCTTTGCAGCGTCAGAAATGTTAGCGTAGATCGTCTCCATGATTCCTTTGAGTTTTCCATCAACTTCTTCGAATGTCCAGGAAAGTCTCTCGGAGTTCTGGCTCATCTCAAGTGCAGATGTAGCAACACCACCGGCATTGGCAGCTTTACCACCTACAAAGAGAACACCTTTCTCCTGTAAGTATTTGGTAGCTTCAAGAGTTGTAGGCATGTTAGCACCCTCTGTTACGGAAGTAACACCGTTTGCAACTAACATCTTAGCATCCTCAAGGTCTAACTCGTTCTGTGTAGCACATGGAAGAGCTAAATCTACTTTGTACTGCCATACACCGTGCTCACCATTCTGTTTTGCATGATACTCTGCAGATGATTTTGCAGCTGCGTACTCTGTCAGACGTGCACGTTTTACTTCTTTTACTTCTTTTAATAATGCAACATCGATTCCTTCCGGATCATAGATCCAGCCTGTAGAATCAGAACATGTTACAACTTTAACGCCTAACTGCTGTGCTTTCTCGATTGCGTAGATAGCTACGTTACCAGATCCGGAAACTGCGGCTGTCTTGCCTTCAAGACTCATGCCGTGATCTTTCCATAATGCGTTTGTCAGGTATAACAGACCATATCCGGTAGCCTGTGTACGGGCAAGAGATCCACCATAGGTAAGTCCTTTTCCTGTAAGGACTCCCTCGAAGGAACCACGGATTCTCTTATACTGACCGAACATGAAACCGATCTCTCTTGCGCCTGTTCCGATATCTCCGGCAGGTACGTCAACGTCTGCTCCGATGTATTTTGACAGTTCTGTCATAAAACTCTGGCAGAATGCCATGATCTCTCTGTCTGATTTGCCCTTAGGATCGAAATCAGAACCACCTTTACCACCACCGATTGGAAGCGTTGTAAGTGAGTTTTTGAAAATCTGCTCAAATCCTAAGAATTTGATGATACCAAGGTTTACAGACGGATGAAGTCTTAAGCCGCCCTTGTACGGTCCGATCGCATTGTTAAACTGTACACGGAATCCTCTGTTTACCTGTACCTGTCCATTGTCGTCTACCCATGGAACGCGGAACATGATCTGACGATCCGGCTCTGTAATTCTCTCTAAGATTGCATTCTTTCTGTATAACTCTTCATTTGCATCAATAACAGGTCTTAAGGAATCAAGAACCTCTGTTACTGCCTGTAAAAATTCAGGCTGATCTGCATTTTTTTTCTTTACTACTTCGAGTACTTCATCAACGTATCCCATTTTACAATCTCTCCTTACTTAATTTAGTATATACTCCATACAATGCGCTTTACACTGCATGCTCCTAACGGTTCTCCCGCTGGTTTCGTTTTGACACACTTATTTTATTATAAAATGAATCCATGTGCAATATTTTTTTCTTTATTTCACTAAATTATTAAAGTTTCACAGTGTAACAAGCCATTTTTTGCAGGATTTCAGATTCAATTATTCATTTTCCACAAAAAATTTTATATCATCTAAGTATCGTTTTCTTGTCTATTTTTTTGTTATTACGGTTTTTACGTCACTGTAAGCGCCTTTTATATTCTTTCCACAGGATTTTTTATAGGAACAGATTCTGACATAATATTTTTTACCGGCTTTCAGCTTTCCAATCTTCTTCGATGTCGTCCTGTTACTTGAAACTGTTGTGCTTTTCACATTCTTCTCAAAACGTTTATCGGTAGAATATTGTATGATATAGCCGGTCGCCTTCTTATCCTGTTTCCACTTTAACGCAAAACTGCCCTTTGCAGTCGATTTCAGCGAACCCGTTTTTGCTTTTACCGGCTTTACCGTCAACGTGATCGTCTTTTCAGCCGCCTTATAATTACCACTTGCAGCTACACGGATCTTAATTTTTGTCTCTCCATAATTTTTAAGTGTAACTACACCTTTTTTACTTACAGCGGCGATTTTTTCGTCCGCAACCTTATACGTCATCTTCCCTTTTCCATTCGTTTTCGCATTGATGGAAAATGTTGTGGTGCTGAAGGTTTTTGTGATGTTTTTCGCCGTGATCTTCGATTCTTTCTGCTTTTCATCTGACTCTGCCGCACTGTTTATGGAAAAGAATTTCACTGTATAAGATACTTTCTGGTCAAGTCCTGTAATTTTTACTTCAAATGTATCTCCCGGCTGATAACTCAGATTTTCCGGACGGAAAATAATGCATCCTTTCTGTCCATAATTACTGTTTTCCACGTTAAAATAGCCATCGGCTTTCTTTTCTGAAAAAGCCCATTTTTTCTGATCCGACTGCCTTATGAGAGTCACTTTTACAGCAGATTTGTCCACATCTTTCCCCATGCTGATGCTCCATGGATAACTGCTGCCAAAAAACTCTACCGGCATATTCTGGGCCGGCCATGCCACACCATAATAATCCGTCGGTTCATACCAGTTGTCAAATGCATACATCGCCGCATAAGTTCCATGTGATCCATATACCCAGCCAAATCCTGTTTTTTCCATCGGCGGATTTAAAATCCATCTTCTGTGTCCGACGCGGTCTATATTGTAATCATCACCATCATTCATCCATGCTTTTACCAGATGATACCCGAGTCCGCATTTCCAGCTTGCATAGGAAAGATTGCCACTGGATGCACCGGACGCCCCCAGTTGATAAAGGCGGTCGTCCATTCCTGCCGGTTTTGATGGAAAATGTGATAAGGTTCCATTTGCTGAGTTAACCAAAGCTGCCGCCTGTTCCATTTTGGTATAAGAAGAATCAAGCCCCACTGCGTCAATTCCTGCAATATAACGGATCGCATTCATGGTATTTAATGCTGATTTCTGACTGCTCTCACTGATCGTACCCGCCTGATACGGCTTTACATCCGATGCCTTCTTACTGTAGGTCGTCTCTGCGTCAATATTTACCTTTTTACTTTTCAGGTAATCCTTAATTTCCTTCTGGCTGTGATAATTGACATTGATCCCCGTACTGGTGGCTGCATAACAGTTGACGGAACCAATGCAGAATATAACGACTGCCAGCATCACTGCATTCTTTAATAATAATTTTTTCACCCGAATTCCCCCCTTGTGATATTTTTTATTACTATAACACAGTCCGTTTTGATGAACAATCATCTGGCATTAAAAAATGCAGGCGCCCCATCTGCACCTGCATTTTAAACTTTTATTTTTTATAAAAACCGATAAATAATAATTGCGATTAATACACCAATAATGCTTGCGATCGTAATCTTGATACTGAGTCCGAATGTAATGACCAGGATTCCAAGATCCAGCACGATCGGATTTGCAAATCCAAATGTCTGTCCATAATTAAGCCAGCTTAAAAACGGCACTCCCGCCGCAAGGCTCCCGATAAAACCTCCAAGTACGATCCCTGCCAGCAAAAGTAAAAACAATGCCCAATTATTTTTTCCCGCAATTCCTCTGCTCATACCGTTCCTCCGTTTTTCTTCGTAATATGCCCTCTATTTTATCACGGAAGCCGGCTGCAAACAACTAATAATCATATACCTGTCCAAGCTCTGTAATATCAATCTCCGGATCTGACTGCGCACCTGGCGCTGCTTTCATGCCAGCTTTTCCGGATTTACGCGTAAGAATAATTAAGTAACGATATACCTCTCCCTTTGAATTTTCCACATCAATTTTCACAGACGTGTACTCCTTCTGGATCTTTACAGAATCTCCATTTTTCATTTTTTTATCCTTGGTCATCGTATACCTTAAAGTTTTGGAATCCCGATAATGATCATTACTGAACATTTTTCCCATTTAATTTGACATAAGAAAACGGATCTGCTTTTTTTACCGTTATATTTTTGGATAACGTATAAGTTTTTCCACCCTGCTTTACTTTACAGCTTATCTTGCATTTTCCGGCTTTTAATGGTCTGCAGTTAATTCCCTGATTAACATTATGCATGCCGGCATACTCAAGCACCGACGGATTTGAAAATTTAATATTTGTCACCTTTGCTTTTGATGAAACATTAACAAATTTGATCGAATCCACATAGCTATCCTCGTCCCCTACAAAAACAATCTGCTTTGTCTTGTCAAATGCAGGCACTTTTTTTGATGCTGCCATTGCATGCTCCTGTGGTACCACCAAAAGTAATGTACACAACAATGCAAATACTAAAATTCCTGTCAACCAGCTCTTTTTTTCTCTTATCATAACTTTCCTCCCATGATGATATTTATTTGATAACAGCCTGCTCGCTTTGCAGGCAATTACAAAACCTGCTCTGCCATCTCTTTTAAGATCTGCGCTGATTTCCGGAGCTGTTTCTGCTCATCCTCATCTAAAGAAATCGGAACCTGTCTCTCAATTCCGTTTTTTCCAACGATCGCCGGCATACTTAAGACAACATCCTCCACACCATACATTCCATGGATCATACCGGAAACCGGAAGGATCGATTTTTCATCGCGCACGATTGCCTCGCAGATCCTCTTTACAGACATCGCAATTCCATAATAAGTTGCATTTTTCTTTGCAATGATCTCATAGGCACTGTTGCGCACATTTGCAGCAATGCGTTCCATTGAGTCATCATGATTGAAATGTCCGCGCATCTCGCAGAATGTATTTAGCGGGATTCCCGATACATTTGCACTGCTCCATGCCGCGATCTCACTGTCACCATGCTCCCCGATGATAAATGCATGCACGCTCCGGCTGTCCACACCAAGATGCTCTCCCAGCTCATATTTTAAGCGTGCCGTGTCAAGCACCGTACCTGAACCGATCACGCGGTTTTCCGGCATTCCGCTCAACTTGTGTGCGGTGTATGTAAGAATGTCGACCGGGTTTGATACGATAAGCAGGATTCCCTGATAATCTCTCTTTGCGATCTCCGGGATGATGCTCTTAAAAATGCCAACATTTTTCTGTACCAGATCCAGCCTCGTCTCGCCCGGTTTCTGGTTTGCACCGGCTGTCACAACGATGATTGCCGCATCCATGATATCGTCATAACCGCCCGCATAAATTTTCATCGGTCTTGCAAACGGGATTCCATGGGAAATATCCATCGCCTCCCCTTCCGCTTTCTCTGTATTTGCATCAATCAAAACCATCTCAGAAAACAATCCGCTCTGCATCAGTCCAAACGCTGATGTCGCTCCTACAAATCCGCATCCGATCACTGCCACTTTTCTGTTGTTTAATTCTAACTGTTTCATGAAAACCTCCATTCTTGCGCTGCTTTTGCGCATTTTAAGTTTGTGCGCAAGCACAAATCCTGCGTGTGAAAAATCTTATTTTTCACACTGATGTCCTTGTCTCTGGTATCATATTAATTTATTTCGGTCAGATTGTATGTTGTAATTACAACATTTATTTGAGAAAATATATCATGACTGTGTTATCAGAAAATTGAAAAGCACTATCTGCCCTGGCATTCTTCTATAAAGAAAAAGGATGCCTCCCGTTTCCGAAAAACATCCACAAATATCTATATAATATCCATAACTTTGTCCAAACCCTCTACGATTCTTCATTCTCCCCGTATACCTGCTGGAAAAAATCCACCAGTTTTGCCAGTGAATAGATCAGTACCGTTGTCTCCTGTGCGTTAAGTTCTTCCTTAATGTGGTCGATCATACGGTGATGAAACTCTTCATGATGCAGATAAGCTGCCTTTCCTTTTTCGGTCAGGCATACCCAGACAACACGCTTATCCTGCTTGCTGCGCTCCCTGACAACATATCCCTTATCGGTCAGACCGTCCATCGCCTTTGTCAGCGTTCCGGTCGTAACGTTCATCAGCTTTGCCACCGTGCTCATGCTCTTTGGCTCTGACATTCCAATCGCTTCTATTACATGAAAATCATTATAGGTAAGATCCTTAAATTCATCCGTGAGCAGCGATTTTCCCTCGATCTCCATAATGTCTTTAAACAATTTTACCAATAATTCATTTAATGTTTCATCTGCCGTCATTCAAATATACTCCTATTCATGGCAGTACAGATTGCCTTTCACATATATGTAAACTGCAGCCAGTCTGTTTGCTGCTGCCTTTACCATACCAAAACCGTCGCGCCCCATGTCAGCCCGGCTCCAAATCCTGCCAAAACTATTTTTTTACCTTCACATATCATACCATGTTTATTGATATTATCAAGCAAAATCGGCACACTCGCCGCGGAAATATTACCGCACTCTTCCAGATTGGTAGGAAACTTTTCCATCGGCTGATGCAGTCTTTTTGCAACAGACTCAATAATGCGCAGATTTGCCTGATGAAGTACGAACAGATCAATATCCTCCACTTCAAGTCCCGCTTTTTTCACTGCCTCTTCTATCACCTTTGGCACCGTTTTGACTGCAAATTTATATACTTCCTGACCATTCATCGACACATAGGAAAGTTTCGTATCGTTGACCGCAAACGGATTATTGACCGGACGGTTATCACAGCGGAGGACTTCCCCCCGCGCGCCGTCGGAACCCTGTACCATGCTTAGAATGCCGCTTTTGTTTGCTGCACCCGGCTGCATTGCTTTACAATTTGTTTCGGAATCCACCTCAACGACCGCCGCCCCTGCACCGTCCCCAAACAATACACAGGTGCTTCTGTCATTCCAGTCCATGATCTTTGAAAGAGTCTCTGCACCAATGACAAGAGCCTTTTTATAAACACCATTTTCCAGATACATCTGCACCGTATTTAACGCAAATAAAAATCCGGAGCACGCTGCATTTAAATCAAAAGCCACTGCGTTTTTTGCCCCCAGAGCACTCTGCACCTCGCAGGAAAGATTGGGAAGAAATTTATCTGCAGTAACCGTCGCTGCAATGATAAGATCAAGTTCTTCTGCGGTTACCCCTGCATCCCTTAAAGCCTCCTCTGCTGCTGCAACGGCAAGTCCTGTTGTCGTTTCTTCTACCGCAAGGTGCCTTGCACCGATTCCCGTGCGGCTTTTGATCCACTCGTCCGAGGTATCCATCAATTTACTTAAGTCATCATTTGTTACCCGAAGTTTCGGGACTGCACTTCCTGTTCCCTTGATTTTGATTCTCATACTTTTTCCTCATTACCAGAGTTTATTTTTTCATCTGCCCTCTGCGAAATATCCCGGCAATTTTTTACCGGAATCTATAAAATACAGGCTCACATAATCTGCTTCTTAGAACGCACGAAATCTATCATAACGCTCTTTTGCAAGCTGTTCTCCCGTTTTTCCATTCTGCCGCTCTAAAAATTCTTTCATATGGCCTTTCATATATCTTGAGATCGACTCACATGCTTTTTCGTCTGCCGTGCCATACTCCGGAATTACCTGCTCCACAATATTTAATGCATACAGATCATGCGCAGTGATCTTCATGACCTCACTTGCTTCCTTCGCACGTTTTCCATCTTTCCAGAGGATCGATGCAAAGCCCTCCGGTGAAAGAACTGAATATGTAGCATTTTCGAGCATCCATACTTCATTGCCGACCGACAACGCGAGTGCACCGCCACTTCCGCCTTCTCCGATCATCAGGCATAAAATTGGAACCTTGATGGCTGACATCTCGTAGAGATTTCTTGCGATTGCCTCCCCCTGTCCGCGTTCTTCCGCCTCTTTTCCGCAGAATGCACCGGATGTATTCACAAACGTGATGATCGGACGATTGAATTTTTCTGCCTGTTTCATCAGACGCAGTGCTTTTCTGTAACCTTCCGGTGAAGGCATTCCGTAATTATGGCGCATGCAGTCTTTTAAATCTTTTCCTTTATGAATCCCTATCACAGTAACCGGCTGGCCATCGAGATAAGCAACACCACCCACGATCGCAGGATCATCCGCAAACTGTCTGTCCCCATGAAATTCCATAAAGTCATCAAAAATATTTTCCATATAATCCACGGAAGCAAGTCTGTCTGCACGTCTTGCCGCACGCACCTTTTCCCATGCAGAAAGCGGCTGTGCCTTTGTGGCACGCTCTTTCATCACCTCTGTCGGCTCATAGCAGTCATCGCTGCGCAATGGATCAAAGTTTGCATAACCTTCCGTTTTCTGATGCATTTTTAAGATACGGTAAAGTGTCATTTTTAAATCTTTACGTTCCACGATCGCATCCACAAAACCATGCTCTAACTGAAACTGTGCTCTCTGGAATCCTTCCGGCAGTTTTTCCCCGATCGTCTGCTCGATAACACGCGGCCCGGCAAACCCGATCAACGCCCCCGGCTCTGCGAGGATGATATCACCTAGCATTGCAAAACTTGCCGTCACACCTCCGGTTGTAGGATCGGTTAACACCGGCACATATAAAAGTCCTGCCTCGGAATGTTTTTTTAATGCAGCCGCCGTCTTTGCCATCTGCATCAGGGAAACGATTCCCTCCTGCATTCTTGCACCACCTGAACAGCAGAATAAAATGACCGGAAGGGAAAGTTCTGTTGCACGCTCCACCGCAAGTGCGATCTTTTCTCCCACAACGTGTCCCATACTGCTCATCATAAACCTTGCATCACACACACCGATCACTGTCTCCATGCCATAGATCTTACATCTTCCAACGGTGACAGCCTCATGCAGTCCTGTCTTTTCCTGTGCAGCTTTGATCTTCTCCGGATATCCCGGAAAATCCAATGGATTTTTTGACTCTAACTCCTCAAACCACGGTTCAAAAGTATCCTTATCCGCAACCATGCGGATCCTGTTTTTGGTGCGGACGCGGAAATAATTGCCGCACTCATAACAGACATATTTATTTTTCTCCGCGGTTTTCTTATTGATTTCCCTGCCACATGCCGGACAGACGATCGTTGCCGGCGGCTCTGTATTAACTGTCTCTGCCTCTTTTTTTGCTGCCTCTACCGTTTTCTGTGGTTCTTCTACCGTCTCTGTTACTTCTTTTTTCTTCTTCAAAAAAAATGCTGCCATACTTTCCCCTTTTTGCCTGTTTACAGTTATTTATCAAACCTGCGCTGTTCCAGACTCTCTTAACTTCAACTGATCGCAAATGTCAGCTCCGCGATACATGCAATGTCATCCCCCACCTTCGCTGTGGCACGGCCGACACCGATCGGGCCTTTTTGCTTTATGATCTCTGTTTCCAATATCAACACATCTCCCGGCACTACTTTCCGTTTGAATTTTGCAGAATTGATTCCCGCAAAATATGCAGTTTTTCCGCGGTTTTCTTCCACCGAGAGAATTGCAACCGCTCCGGTCTGTGCCAGTGCTTCAATGATCAGTACGCCCGGCATGACCGGCTCATTCGGAAAATGTCCGCCAAAGAATGGCTCATTATAACTGACACATTTTTTTGCAACTGCACGCACGCCGGACTCTAATTCTTCCACTGTGTCGATCAGCAAAAATGGCTGGCGGTGCGGAATGATCTCCATAATCTGTTTCGTTGTTAAAACGGACATAATTTCCTCCCTGTTATTCACTGTATTTTTTCAGCAGGATACTTGCATTGTGTCCGCCAAAACCGAGTGAGTTGCTGAGTGCATACGGCACATCCATCTGTACCGCCTCTTTACAGTAATCAAGATCAAGTTCTTCATCCGGTGTTGTGTAACCAACGGTCGCATGTACAAAATTATCCTGCATTTCCTTGACACAAGTTACAAATTCGATGGCGCCTGCTGCACCGAGCAAATGTCCGACCATAGATTTCGTAGAATTGACCTTCATATCATACGCATGATCACCAAAAGCAAGTTTGATCGCGCGTGTCTCAAACAGATCGTTGTGATGTGTAGAAGTTCCATGTGCATTGATATAGGTAACTTCTTCCGGACGAATGCCCGCATCTTCCACCGCATTTGTCATGGCACGGGCAGCACCTGCACCATCCTCAGCAGGAGAAGTAATGTGATATGCATCGGATGATGTTCCGTATCCGACTACCTCTGCGTAGATTTTTGCTCCACGCGCTTTTGCATGTTCTAATTCTTCTAACACAACGATTGCCGCTCCTTCTCCCATCACAAAACCGCTGCGGTTTTTATCAAACGGAATGGAACATTTCGTAGGATCACTTTCAGAGGAAAGTGCCGTCAGAGATGTGAATCCTGCAATTCCAAGCGGGCAGATCGCGCCCTCTGTTCCACCGGCAACCATCACATCTGCTTCACCATACTGAATACTCCGGAATGCCTCACCGATACTGTTTGTTCCGGTTGCACATGCTGTTACCACATTGATACTCTTTCCTTTCAGTCCAAATGCAATGGAAACATTTCCGGCTGCCATGTTGGAAATGACAAGCGGTACGAACAGCGGATTCACTTTTGACGGTCCTTTTTCCAACAGTCTTTTGTGCTCACGCTCAATTCCCCCAAGACTTCCGACTCCGTTTCCGACTGATACGCCGACGCGGTAAGGATCTTCTTTTTCCATATCTAATGCTGCATCTGTGATCGCCTCTTTTGCAGCTGCCACCGCGTACTGGCAGAACAGTTCCATACGTCTTGCCGTCTTCGCATCCATATACTGTTTTGCATCGAAATCTTTTACTTCGGCTGCAAGATGACATTTATATCCTTCTGTATCAAATTTTGTGATCTCACCGAAACCGGTTTTTCCTTCTTTTACGGACTGCCAGAACTCCTCTACACTAAGTCCGATCGGAGTGATCGCGCCCATTCCTGTTACCACTACTCGTCTGCTCATAACTTTTCCTTTCCATTTTCAAGCCCCAAATTCAGGCTTTTCCTTTTTGATCCGACACAATACCATGCAGTCAAAATGTTTTTACTGCTTATATGCTCATACCGCCGTCCACGGAAATTACCTGTCCTGTGATGTAGGATGCTTTCTCCGAGGTTAAAAATGTCACTACCTCCGCAATATCATCCACTTTTCCGACTCTGCCGAGCGGGATCTGCGTTTTCACTGCTTCCTTTGCATTGTCTGTCATCTGCGCTGTCATTTCCGTATCAATGAATCCCGGCGCAACCGCATTGCAGGTAATCCCACGGGAAGAAAGTTCTCTCGCCACACTTTTGGTCAGTCCGATCACGCCCGCCTTGCTTGCACTGTAATTTGCCTGTCCTGCATTTCCAAGAATACCGGATACGGATGATAGATTGATGATCGTTCCGGAACGCTGCTTTAACAGATAGCGTGAAAAATGACGGATCGTGTTAAAAGTTCCCTTGAGGTTTGTCGCAATGACCGCGTCAAATGCTTCCTCGCTCATTTTCATCAAAAGATCATCCCGTGTGATACCGGCATTGTTGACCAGAATATCCAGATGACCGTATGTCTCCATGATGTCTTTTGCCATTTTTTCACAGGCACTATAATCAGATACATTGCAGCCGTAAACTGCCGCTTTGCCGCCATCCGCTGTGATTTCTGCCGCAACAGCATCGGCACGCTCTTTGGAACCGTTGTAATTGATGATGACAAATGCACCTTCTTTTGCAAGACTTTTTGCGATCGCAGCTCCGATGCCGCGGCTTGCACCGGTGACCAGTGCTGTTTTATTAGTTAACATAACTTCTCCTTTTTTCTGATAGCTGCCAAACTTTTTTCACATCAAAATATGTGGCATATCTTATTTATTTTTGCTCTCAGCAACAAATTTCTCAAAGTCTTCATATTTATCAATATTGACTGCAGCTACATCACGGTTGATCTTGCGCATGAATCCTGTCAAGGTTTTCCCCGGTCCGATCTCTACAAATTTGTCTGCTCCGTCTGCGATCAGACGCTCGATCGTCTGCTGCCAGCGGACAGATGAGGACACCTGTTTTTCCAGTAATGGTTTGATCTCCTCTTCTTTTGTCACATAGTCTGCTGTCACGTTTGCGACATACGGGATTGCCGGTGTATGGACTGTTACATGTTTTAATTCCTCGCCAAGTTTTTCTCCGGCACCCTTTAACATTGCTGAGTGGAACGGTCCGCTGACCTTTAACGGAACAACACGTTTTGCTCCGGCTTCTTTGCAGAGCTCTCCGGCTGCCGCTACGGCTTTTTCTTCTCCGGTAATGACGATCTGTCCCGGGCAGTTATAGTTTGCGATCGATACAATGCCCTCTGTTTTTTTACAGGCTTCCTCAATCTGCGCGGTATCCAGTGCCAGGACTGCTGCCATGGCTCCGCCCTCCGGCACCGCCTCCTGCATGTAGATCCCTCTTTTGCGCACCAGTGCAAATGCATCTTTTCTGCTCAGTGCTCCGCAGGCGATCAGTGCACCATATTCTCCCAGGCTTAAGCCTGCAGTCACATCTGCTTTATAGCCTTTTACCTCCAATGCACGCAGGATCGCAGCCTCGGCGGTCAGCATACAGATCTGTGTATACTCCGTGATATTGATCTTGTCGTTTTCCTCAAAGCATAACGCAGCGATATCAAGTGCTGACGCCTCGGATGCCTCCTCAAATACCTCCCTGCATTCCGGGATGGCATCGTAAAAATCCTTTGCCATTCCTATGTACTGTGCTCCCTGTCCCGGAAACATAAAAACCGTCTTTCCCATGTTAATCTCCATTCTTGCGCTGTCTTTTGCGCATCTCAAGTTTGTGCGTAAGCACAAATCTTGCGTGTGAAAAATCTTATTTTTCACACTAACCTCCGTTTTTTGCGCTTATTTTTGCACTATCTTCCAAGCAGTTTCTCTGCCTGTGTCACAACATCCTCAATGATCTCTTTACAGGTCTGCTCTTTTTTTACCATGCCCGCGCTCTGTCCTGCCATCAGGCTTCCGTTTACCACATCACCATCCATGACTGCCTTGCGCAGGGAACCAAGTGTAAGGTGCTCTAACTCTTCAAAGGATGCTCCCTCTTTTTCCAGTTTCAGATATTCGCGGCTCATCTGGTTGCGCAGCACGCGGATCGGATGTCCGGTACTCATACCTGTCACTTCCGAATCAATATCCTTTGCCTTAATGACACGCTCTTTGTAATTCGGATGCACGATGGATTCTTTCGCGACCACAAATCTGGTTCCCATCTGTACACCTTCGGCGCCGAGCATAAATGCTGCTGCCATGCCTCTGCCGTCTGCAATTCCCCCTGCGGCAATGACCGGTATCTGTACTGCATCTGCCACCTGCGGAACGAGTGTCATGGTCGTCTGTGCACCGATATGTCCGCCAGACTCCATTCCCTCTGCAATGACTGCATCTGCTCCGCCACGTTCCATCATTCTCGCCATTGCAACACTTGCAACAACCGGAATCACGACAACGCCTGCCTTTTTCCAGTCATCCATAAATTTTCCAGGGTTACCGGCACCTGTGGTCACTACTTTAACGCCCTCTTCAATGACGATCTGTGCAACCTCAGCCGCATTCGGATTTAATAACATGACATTCACGCCAAACGGCTTGTCCGTCAGCTTTTTTACTTCCCTGACCTGTTCTCTTACCACTTCAGGCGGTGCACTTGCAGCTCCGATGATTCCTAACCCTCCGGCATTTGAAACTGCCGCCGCAAGATGATATTCCGCAACCCATGCCATACCGCCCTGGATGACCGGATATTTTGTTCCCAGCAGTTTGCTTACCCTTGTCTCCATACTTAAGCCACACCTTTTCCTTTTAAGTACTCGACAACATCATTGACAGTTACGATAGAAGGTAAATCCTCAGATGGGATCTCCACGCCAAACTCTTCCTCAAGAGCCATGACAAGTTCAAATAAATCTAAGGAATCTGCTCCTAAGTCATCTTTGAAATTGGACTCTGCCTTGATTTCAGACTCATTCACATTTAACTGCTCTGCAATAATCGGGATCATTTTCTCTAACATATTTTTCTCCTTTTCTGCGCATACCTTATTATTTTTTCAGCGCCTTGCCCTTATTTCTATTGTGGGCTGATTTTCTTTTCTTATTTTCTGATTCATGTAATCATTTGCCTTTCAAATAGTTTGATAGTCAAATAATTAGCTTTTCAAAGTATATGTCTGATGGAAATATTTGTCAAGGTAATTTGATAAAATTTTGCAAAATGGTACTTAGGTATCAGGAACCATAAATAGAAAAAAAGAACAACCATAAACACTGTGTTTATAGCTGTTCTTACATTAATTCTTTTAAATTTTTTAATCTTTTATTTCCGAAAATAACAGGAGCAATCACTTTCTGACCGTCACAGTTTTCACCTTACTATAAGCTCCCTGCACTCTTTTCCCGCGGGAATTTTTATAAGAGCATACGCGGACATAGTATTTCTTTCCCGGCTTTAATTTTGTGATTTTTTTGGTAGTGGTTTTGTTTTTTGTGACAACAACTTTTTTTACATTCTTTTTGAATTTCTTATCCATGGAATACTGAACGATATAACCGGATGCTTTCTTGTCCTTTTTCCATTTTACTTCAAATGTCTTTGCCTTTTTGGATTTCAGAGAAGTAATCTGGTTCTTCACCGGTTTTACCGTTAAAGTAATCGTCTTTGTTGCTGCCTTATATTTTCCTTTTGCAGCCGCTTTAATCGTGATTTTTGTCTGTCCGTAACTCTTTAATTTGATTTTTCCGGCCTTACTTATGGCTGCGATCTTTTTATCTGCCACCTTGTAGGTCAGTTTTGCCCCACAACTTGATTTGGCACCTATGGCAAAAGTTTTTGTGCTGTAGGTCTTTGTAATATTTTTAGCTTTTATGGTCTGTTTCTTTTTCTGCTGTGTGGCATTACCGTTCTGGTCTGACGGCTTATCCGGCTGATTCGGAGTATCTGTCTGCCCCGGCTTTTCTGTCTGATCCGGCTTTTGTGTCTGCCCCGGTTCATCTGTCTGATCTGTTATTTTTTCTACATTTAACGTAACTATTTTCTGCGCTGCCGCACAGGTATCTGTCTCTGATGCCGAGATAATAATTTTTACTGTGCCGGAACCTAAGATATATCCTTTTCCATCTGCATCTATTTTTACAATTTTTTCGTTTTCTGACCGGTAAGATATCTTACCATCCCCATCCGACTTTGCGTCAAGATAGAAAATATTCAGATCCTTTTTATCTGCCTGATAAGAATACGTGATCTTTTGCACACGCTTTTGATCCGTTTCTTTATTTTTTATTGTAATATAAATTTCTGTCTGCGCCATTTTACAATTTTGCGTCGCAGATGCCGTGATCACAATATTGGTCGTACCTGCTCCGATGATCTTTACAGCTCCATTTTCAGATACCTGAATGATATCCTCGTTTCCCGAATAAAAACTTAGAGTTCCATCCCCGGTTGTTTTTGCAGTGATCTTAAAATCCGGATCTCCAACCGTTTTTTCAATGTTATCATTATCTGTCGTAATCGTCTGGGTTTTCCGTTCGTCGGCTACCTTACTTTTTATATTGTTATTTTTCGCATATTTTTCTGCAGCAGAACCTGAACTACAGTATATCGTTAAATTGCTGCAATACGAAAACGCATTGTCTGCTATTGTTTTTACCCCGTCCGGTATGGTAATACCGGTCAGATTTGTGCAGTCACCAAACGCATTATCCAGAATATCCGAAATATTTTTGGAAATTGTTACCTCTGTCAACGCATCACAATACCGGAAAGCCCATGCCCCCAAATCTTTAACACTGTCCGGCAGATGTACCTGCTGCATGGAATCACACCTATAAAAGGCATAGTTTCCTATATCCGTAAGCTGATTTGAAAACCGGACTTTTATAAGCGAGGAACAGGATTTAAATGCATCTTCGCCAATGCTCTTTACGCTGTCCGGCATATCTACCGATGTGATCTTTTCACAGTTACTGAAGGAACCGTCAAGGATTCCCACCGTCCCCTCTAAGATCTTCACGCTGCCTTTTTTCCCGGCAGGACAATTAATCAACACGAGTCTGCCTTCCTCTGTGCCATACAATATGCCATCCTCTGATCTGTATATCGTATTCCCTGCCGCCACATTGATCGTCTCTAAGTGATCACAGCTGCCGAACACATTGTTTCCTATTTTTGTTGTCTTAGCCGGAATTGTGATCTGTTTTAAATTTTGGCAATAAAAAAATGCTTCTTTTCCGATCGACTCCAGATTCGCCGGAAGTATCATCGTCTCCATTCCGGTCGAAAAAAATGCCCGTTCTCCAATACTTTTTACACTATCAGGAAGTGTAACTTTCGTTGTAAGACAATCCCAGAATGCAAAATCTCCGATATGCTCTACTCCATCCGGCACATTCATATCAGTCTTGCGGCCTGCCGGACAATAACAAACTGTTTTTCCATTCTTTTCATATAACACGTTATCTTTAACCTGATATCTCGTATTATTGCCTGAAACCTTTATCTCTGTCAGCGCAGCACAGGAACCTATGATATCACCATTAATATTATAAGTGCCCTCTGTAAAATCAATACTTGTCAGCCGATTGCAGCTTGTAAACACAAGTCTATCCATTTTGATTATGGATTTGGGAAGAACAACACTTTTCAAATGAGTTTCGGAAAATGTCTGCATACCAATCTCTTCTACACCTTCTGCCATTGTGACACTTTCCAGATTGCTGCATCCATAAAATGCCAGCATTTCAATTTTCCGTACATTTCCCGGAATGATTACGCTTTTGATGTATTTATTATTCTGAAATGCTGACTTGCCAATTCTACTGACATTTGAAGGGATTGTAACCGTCTCTGCTGTTCCGGTATATTTTGTCAACAGACCGTTGTTGATCGTAAATTCACCCGTATCTGCTGTTTTTGTATCTTCTTCAGTTTCAAACACCTGTTTTTCTGCATTTTCCGGCTCTGCTGCTTCTGTTTCCTCTATGTATTCTGTCGCAGCTATATATTCCATCACTCCTGCATTTTCTGCCGCTTGTACGGACAATAGATTTACGCCTGCAGCTAAAATAGCTGCTCCCAGCATTCCAGTCAGTATTCTTTTCATTTTCATAACGTTTCTCCATCCTTTACCACTTTTATGCTGATGCATATCACTTCAATTTTACACCTTTTACCGTACCATAACTTCCCTGTACTTTTTTTCCGTGAGAATTTTTATATGCACACACACGGACATAATATTTCTTTCCCGGTTTTAATTTCGTGATCTTTTTCGTAACGGTCTGGTTTTTTGTGACAACAGCTTTTTTCACATTCTTTTTGAATTTCTTATCTGTGGAGTACTGAATGATATAACCGGATGCCTTCTTATCCTTTTTCCACTTTACCTGTAACGTCTTTGCCTTTGGCTGCTTTACAGAGGTTACTTTTACCTTTACCGGTTTTACGGTTAATGTGATCGTCTTTGTTGCTGCCTTATATTTTCCTTTTGCGGCTGCTTTGATCGTAATTTTTGTCTGTCCATAATTTTTCAGTTTGATCTTTCCGGTCTTACTTATGGTCGCAATTTTTTTATCTGCCACCTTGTATGTTAATTTACCTCCACCATTTGTCTTTGCTCCGATGGAAAATGTTTTTGTACTGTATGTCTTTGTGATATTTTTTGCTTTTATGGTCTGTTTCTTCTTTGTCTGCTGACCATCTGTTGTCCCGGATGTATTGTTGCCGCCATCAGAAGGTTTTTTATCCTCTGTTGTCTGTGAATCATCCTTCGACACGTTATCCGATGGTTTTTTCCCCGGATCTGTATTACTCTGTGTCTTTTTGGGTTTCACAGTTACTGTGACGATTGTCTCTGATGCATGATACAATTCCGTTTCTGATGCAAGAACAGTAATATGTGCTGTCCCCTGTTTTATTCCACAGACTTTTCCGGAAGCATCCACGCTTGCAACCGTTTTATCATCTGACACATAAGAAATTGTTCCGTCCCCATCCGTTGCAGCGTCTAATGCTACCGTATTTCCTTCATAGATACTGATAATATCCGCGACGGTGATCGTCTGCGATTTTTTCTTCACCACACCCCGGACACTGATATGGATCGTTTTCGATGCCCACTCGTAAGCGTCTGTTCTTGCAGCCGTGATCACGACATCTGTTGTTCCTGTTCCTTTGATCGTGACTTTTCCGTCAGCGCTTACCGTAACCACAGACTCATCCTTTACCTTATAAGTCAGCTTTCCATCTCCGTCTGTAGCTGCCTGAATATAAAATGATTCATCTCCATACATTTTTTCAAAGTCATTCGCTGTGATCGTCTGCCGTTTCTTCGCTGTGTTTCCATACGCATAAGAAATATCATTTTCTTTTGCGTAGCTTTCTGCACAGGTTCCCTCCTTACAGTAAATGAGCAGATCCCTGTCTCTCCGGCCGGTTTCAAATGCACCATCCTCTATGCTGGTTACGGACGCCGGAATGATCGCATACTGTAAATTATCACAGCCATCAAATGCCCTGTATTTTATACTGGTTACCCCTTCTGGAATCACGATATTTTCCAGAGACTCACACCCCGCAAACACTGCCTGATCAATGTCCGTTAATCTGGCTGGTAATTTGACACTCTTTAACGCTGTACAATCTTCAAATGCATACATTCCAATTTGCTCGATATTATCCGGCAGTTCAATTTTTTCCAGCGCACTGCATCCTTCAAAAGCACTGCTGTTGATTGTCTCTAAACTTTCCGGCAGTCTGACTTCTGTCACATATTTACAGTCATGAAATGCCTCCGTACCAATCTCATGCATTCCGTCTGCAACCGTAACAATTCCCTGTTTCATCGCAGGACATACCATCATTCTCATGTATTTCTTCTTTTCATATAAAATACCGTCCACACTTTTAAAATATGTGTTTTCCGGTACAACTATAATCTCTTCTAATGCCTTACAGTCCCTGAATACATAACTTCCAACACTTGAAATTTTCGAAGTCAGCTCCAGTTTCTTTATCTTCTCACATCCCCACAGTGCCATATCATCAATCTTCCATAAGGTCTGTGGCAAGGTTATATTTTCAATATTTTTGCAGTTATAAAAAGCTGCTTTTTCAATAACCTCAACGCCCTCCGGCAATATGACCTGCGTTTTGCTGCCTCCCTGCGGAAAATAGTATAAATCTTCAACTGATTTATCATACAATATGTTATCCTGGACTTTGTATTTTGTACTGCCAGTGGCTTTTACTGTATTCACATTGGGCAGATCTACAATACGGTTAGAGATAACTGCCGTAGAAGTCGTTATATCCAGTTCCGTAATTAAATCACTTCCGCCAAAAGTAAAATCTTTCATCTCCGTAACGCTGCCCGGTATCATTACCGTTCCTTTTTTCGCAGAGGTACCGGAAACTGTTATGCATTCTAAATTTTCACAACTTCTGAATGCATATGATGCGATCGTCTGTAAGGTCTTTGGCAGTTCCACAGACTTTAATTTCGTACAGTGATAAAATGCTCTATATCCTAATGCAGTAACCCCATCCGGAACTTTGACGCTCTCAATATCTTTTCCCTCAAATGCCGACTCACCGATGGAAGTTACCCCTGCCGGAATCGCAATCTCTGTTTCATACCCTCTGTAATCTGTTAAAACTCCATTTTCAATTACAAAACCATTTTTATCTTCTAGTGCATTGCCCACAGAAAACACATGCTCTGTCTCCGCCGCATCCTCCTCTGCTTCCATGATTTCTGTCACGTCCCTGTCTGCGTACAGATTCTGTGCCAACACAGGGGAAGCACTTATCTCTCCTGATAGCATCACTGCCGCTAATACTCCTAATAACATTTTCTTACTCACGCAATACTCCTCCAGCTGCCTGCTGCAACCTCATTTTCTTTTAAAAAAATCTTTTTTCACAATATTTTTATCTTAGCGTATCATTATCATTTATGTCAATTGACGGTCTAGTCCTCTGGTACCATAAAACAAAAAAAAGTGTAAAAGAATTTTTTTCTCCTTTTACACTTTTTCCCGTCTATGATTTTATTTTTAAAGTTCTACGCTTCGATCACAAGCTCTTCTTTTGTGACCTCTCCTTTTTCAATATGGAAAGAATTAAGTACAAGTTCCTCCGGATTCATCAGCGAAAGGATAAGATAGTTCATCTTCGGATCATACGCTAAGCGGATGTCTTCCTGGGACGGGCGTGACGGCGATTCCGGGTGCGAGTGAAAATTGCCGAGAAGTACGCCTTTTTTCTGGCGGATATCTTTGATCGCCGCAAGCTGCTCTGCCGGATCCATGGAAAAATGTTCCCTGCTCTCGTCTACATTGCGAAGCAGATACACGTCTGTCACCACACGTTTGTCACCTTCCACATAGCCGCCAAGCAGTCCGCATGCCTCGTTCGGGAGTCCTTTTTTTGCATGATCCACGATTTTATTGTAATCTTCCTGTTTTAAAATCAGCATATGCGCCTCCTAAGTTAAATACCGTCTGTGCAAACAACCTGCTCGTAGTCGATCAGTTCTGTGATTGTCGGATGTTTTCCACATACTGCGCAGCCATCAGTATTAGACGGCAGTTTAACTTTGTGGAACTCCTGATTGATTGCATCGTAGGTTAAAAGATAACCGGTTAAAAGTTTTCCTACACCGAGAATGTACTTGATTGCTTCCATTGCCTGTAAACTTCCGATCACACCGCCCATGGCACCGATGACACCTGCCTGTTTACAGGTCGGCACTGCATCCTTTGGTGGTGGATTTTTGAATACACAGCGGTAACATGGTCCCTCTCCCGGAACATAAGTCATAAGCTGTCCTTTAAAGCGGATGATTCCTGCATGGGAAAATGGTTTTTTCGCCATAACACAGGCATCATTGATCAAAAATTTTGCCGGGAAATTGTCCGTTCCGTCAATGATAAAATCATAATCGGCAATCAGATCCATGATGTTTTCGCTTGTCACAAACTGGCGGTAGGTTTTTACCGTTACATCCGGGTTCATCGCATTGATCGTCTCTTTTGCGGATTTTACTTTTGCTTTTCCGATGTCGGCTGTGCCGTGGATGATCTGACGCTGTAAATTGGAAAGATCGACCTCATCTGCATCTACGATACCGATGGTTCCCACTCCTGCTGCACCAAGATACATGGCTGCCGGTGCGCCAAGTCCGCCGGCTCCGATGATCAACACTTTTGCATTTAAAAGTTTTTTCTGTCCCTTTGCGCCGACTTCTTTTAATATGATATGTCTTGAATAACGCTCAATCTGCTCATCTGTTAACGCCATAGCTGCCTCCTCCCATGAAATATAAAAATTCTACATTGTCGCCGTCTTTTAATACGGTTGATTCTACCTGCTCAGACGGAACAAATTCTTCATTGATAGAAACGGTAACATACTGTGGAGTCTCCACCTGCTCTAACTCGAACAGTTCTGTTAACTTTAAGTCATCTTTTACTTCTTTTTTGTTTCCTGCTACTGTGATCTGCATGTTTCTCCTCTTTTCCGCGGAAATTCTTTTCTACCCGCTATTTTTCTCATCTTTATTTTGCATTATTTTTCTGCGTATGCAAAAAAATCTAAACTGCTTTTTAACGCCATCAATGTAAAGTTTATGCGTTCAATGCTTCGTCAATCCAGGCTTCGATATCTGCTTTTCCTGCTGCACCGGCTCTCTCTGCTTTGACTTCGCCCTGCACAAACAATCGCAGTGCCGGTACACCCATGACATCATACTTTTCTGCAAGCTCCATGTCATAATTGACATTGACTTTGTATACGGAAAGTGTGTCTTCGCGTTCGTCCTCAATATCCCCAAGCACCGGTGATAACTGCTTGCACGGAATACAGCTGTCTGAATAAAAATCAACCAGAACAGGCAGCGGATTTTTCAGGACTTTTTCTTCAAAATTGTCTTTGTTGATTCGCTGTGCCATGTTTCCTCCTATCCCTCTACCTTACGGACGATCAGATTATAAGTTCCGTCTTCGTTGTCTACCAGTTTTAAGATCTGATGCCCTTCTTCTTTGACGCTGCGCGGTACATTCTGTACCGGTTCACCATCATTCATACGGATGGCAATGACTTCACCGTCATCTAATTCTTCCAACGCTACTTTTGCTTTTACAAAAGTGAGCGGACATACTTTATCGGTAATATCGACTGTCTCGTCGATTGCAATTCCTGCGATTTCCATTTCTTCCCTCCTGTTTCTTCTTATTATAAGTACTTTTTATTTGCTTATTTTGATTTACTTTCTGCATACATGTTTTTCTTCTCTAAATACTTACTTTCCCTCGTAAGCATCTTTTATCTTTTTGCGGAACTCATCCTCGCCGACACGCTGTAATGTCAGACGGAAACGCTCGCCCGGATTTGCATGGTCTCTGAAAAAGTCGATTGCCGCATCCGTGACACGGAACAATGTTTCTTTGTCATGTACGATCGGTAAAAGCTGTTCGCCTTTATAGATCTGATTGCCGAACAATCCACCGAAAGAAACCAGATATCCGCTGTTTCCTTCCCACGCATCGGTCGGGCAGGATTTTACACAGCGACCGCAGTAGTTACACTGATCACGGTTGATCGTCACTTTGTTTCCCTCACACTTGATTGCACCCTGACGGCACGCCTTTTCGCAGACACCGCAGCCGATACATTTATCCTCTGCCCAGGAAACTTCCATGCCGCCTTTGATTCCGATATCATTTTCCTCTGCCTTTAAGCAGTTATTCTGACATCCGGTCACACCAAATTTGAACTTGTGAGGAAGTTCGCGTCCAAAATAATGCTCATCTAACTCCTGCGCCAGTGAATAGGTATCGATACATCCGCTTGGACAGATCTCCGATCCCTGACAGGCCGTGACGGTACGGACTCTCGGTCCGCAGACACCCGGTTTCACACCGCCTTTTGCAAGTTCTGCCTTTACTTCCTCGATATTTTCAAAATTGACAAATGGAATCTCGATTCCCTGTCTTGAGGTCATATGTACATAACCTTTGCCATACTTTTCTGCAACCTCAGCCACAGTCTTAATATTTTCTGCTGTCAGATTACCTCCGACTACCTGGATTCTGAGTGAGAAAAATCCTTTCTGCTTCTGTCTCATGAATCCACCTTTTTTTAATGCTGCATAATCGACTCCCGCCATCTTTACACTCCTTATCTTTTCTGTTTTATATCCTAGTATTTTACTGTGCTTTTCTATTGTAACACATTAAAGTGCCCGTTTTAAAGTGTTACTGTAAAATTCGATATATTTTTTAGGAAAGGCTCTCAATCGCCTGTTTAAAATCCCAGATCAGATCATCTATATCCTCGATTCCGACGCTGATGCGCACCAGATCATCAAATACACCGCCTGCCCGCTTTTCTTCCTCTGTACTGTGTACGCTGATGGTCGATTCCGGATGAATGACAAGCGATTTGGTATCACCGATGTTCGATACCTTAAGCGGATATTTTAATGCATTGATAAATGCAAATGCCCGCTCCTTGCTGCCAAGCCTTAAGGTAAAGATGCCGCCGTAGTGACCGTCAAACTGGCTTGCTGCAATTTCATGCCAGCTGCTTGATTTCAGTCCTGCATAATTTACTGTGATATCTTTATAATTTTCTTCGATATAAGCCGCAAGCTGCATTGCATTGTCGCAGATACGCTCCATGCGAAGTCCCAATGTCTCAAGCCCAATGCTGTTTAAAAATGCATTTTGCGGCGAAAGACAGGCTCCGGTGTTGCGGAACAGTCCGTTTCTGAGCTTTACTGTATATGCAAACGGTCCGAATTTTACAAAATCACGCATGCCTGGATATTTTTCCGTATCCCACTTAAAGGTTCCGCCGTCTGTGATCACTCCACTGATGGAATTGCTGTTTCCATTGATATATTTCGAAGAAGAGTTCACAACGATGTCTGCTCCCAGAGAAAGCGGTTTTACCAGATACGCAGTGGCTGCCGTGTTGTCGATGATCAGCGGTACGCCATTTTCATGTGCCAGCTTTGCAAGTGCCTTAATATCTGTTACATCCAGTCTTGGATTTCCGAGTGTCTCCGCAAAATACAGTCTTGTGTGTGCATTGGTTGCCTTGCAGAATGCATCAAGATCGTTATTCTCCACATAATGTGTTTTGATGCCAAATGCTTCCAGATCCCGGAAAAGATCAATGCTTCCACCATAAAGGCTCGCGCTTGATACGATCTCATCGCCTGCCTGTAAAATATTTGCAAATGCATTAAACATTGCAGCCATTCCGGATGCACAGGCAACGCTTGATTTACCGCCCTCTAACACAGTCATCCTTTTCTCAAATGCCTCAACGGTCGGATTATTGATCCTCGTATAGGAAAATCCCGGAGCCTGATTATGAAATATCTTTTCCAGACGCTCCGCCGATTCCTGTTCAAATGCACTCGACTGATAAATTGGTGTTAATGTTGCTCCCGTCTGCGGTTCCCCCCGAAAAGCACCGTGCAGCAAAGATGTATTAAATTTCACGGTATCGCTCCTTTCATTTCCTACTTGTCGTATAGGAATAATATGTTTTAGCTGAGTATAGCAGTAAAGATAGTAAATTGCAAGAAGTTTTTTCCACTTTTTTTATTTTTCTATTTTTGCGGATTGGATGACCGGAAGCGGTGTCGGACATTACGAATGATATGATTTGCGGGCAGGATTGAAATTGTATGCATTCGTTTTATTTAATGATATAATGAAGAGAATAAAATGGAAGTTGTGGGAATAAAAAATATGGAATTAAGACTATTGCGCTATTTTTTGACAGTGGCAAAAGAACAGAGCTTTACAAAAGCAGCAGAAATGAAGCCTGGTGACTGTATCAATATTCCGGCAGAAGTGAAACACTGGCATGGTGCCGCACCGGATGAATGGTTTTCTCATCTGGCAATTGAAGTACCTGGTGAAGAGATATCGAATGAATGGTGTGAGCCGGTTGCCTATGAAATATATAAATTGCTCCGATAACTTCAAGTTTGCCAGATTCATATCTAACAGGTAGAACAGATTTTTTTATGGATAAGATGATGCTGGGGCAAATAAAGTTTTTTATCGTTCTATCATTGATAGTACCTTGAAAAATTGCACAAAGATCGGACTTTTTTTGTGACTTTGGGAGAAAATCAGAAAATCTTAGTATGCCTGTTAATTTAAAAAATTCTGAATAATAACTTCCTGAATAATAACTTCCTCTGCTTCTTCCTCTGTAAGTCCAAGTGTACGAAGTTTCAGAAGCTGTTCATCTATAATGGCATAATGTTAATGGCTTACCGCCAATGTTTGTTAGTGATTTCCCGCACAGCCATGCTTGTCCTCGCCACAATGATGCTCTCCGCATGAATGACCATCCTCATGATCGTGGTGTGTACAGTGAACATCCGGATTGTATGTCAGATTGCCTTCAAGATATGCTTTTACAGCTTCGTCTGCATCACCTGATACTCCACCGAACAGTTTTATTCCCGCAGCAGCAAGTGCAGCCTGTGCTCCTCCACCGATGCCACCACAGATCAGAACATCTATATCTGTTGAATTAAGAAATCCTGCAAGTGCACCATGTCCCTGTCCGTTTGTGTCCACAACCTGTGTGTTAACAATTTTGTTGTCCTCAAGATCGTACACTTTAAACTGCTCTGTGTGTCCGAAATGCTGAAAAATCTGTCCGTTTTCGTATGTCACTGCTATTCTCATTTTATCCTGTCTCCTTTATGATTTCTGTTTTACTGCTTATTATTATAGTTACATATCACAATCCTATCTGTGATAGTCACATTTCTGGCACTGTTTCATCTCATTTTCCACATCTTCCTTATAGAAAATATCTGACCACCGGCAGATACTCTGCAATATCGGAACAACCGAATTTCCTTTTTCCGTAAGTGAATACTCAACTCTCGGCGGTATCTCATCATATGATTTCCGGTCGACAATACCATCGGCTATGAGATCTTTTAACGTTGCTGCTAAAACTGCGTCTGTGATGTTATACATTTCTTTCCGTATCTCGCTGTAACGCAGTTTTTTATCGGCGGAAAGCACACATATAATACGCGATTTCCATTTGCCACCAAAGACCGCAAGACCGTATTCAAGCGGGCAACGGATATCAGCCTCTAATTTTTTTCTGTATTTTGCCATAAAAAACACCATTTTTCGCATATCAAGTTTATGTGTAAGCACAAATCTTGCGTGTGAAAAATGTTATTTTTCACACTAATCACCTGCAGGTTTTTCGTAACTGCTCAGAATCTCTGAGCCAATTACATGTATTATAACCTAAAGGTAATCTTTTTTGAAGTAACTATGAAATTTATTAGTGACCTTAACATTTAAATGAAAACCAACCCATTGCGCATTTCCCCTGCCTGTGATACCATAATGAGCAAATTTGCCATCTTTTTTTAACCAATACAAAAGACTTTTGCAGGAAGGAATCCCCTATGAAAAAGCACAAAAGCATTACCATCCTTCTGATGTGTATGTTACTCCTCGTGTCTGTCTGCGCAGGCATTTTATTTGGAAGCGTGAATATTGCATTCAAAGATATCTTACATTGTCTGACCGGGGCAGACCACAGTTCTACTTCTTATATTTTAATCACTACCGTGCGCATCCCACGCATGCTCGGCGGACTTTTTGCCGGAATCGGTCTATCCTGTTCGGGCGTGATCTTACAGGGTGTGATGAACAATTCGCTGGCAAGTCCAAGCACGATCGGTGTCAATTCCGGCTCCGGTTTTGCAGTCATGCTCGCCATGATCTTTTTCCCGGCAAACTCATTTGCACTTCCGGTCTTTGCGTTTTGCGGCGCCCTGCTCACCACACTGCTGATCTTCTTTCTGGCTGCGCTCTCAGACAGTTCAAGGACTACGATCATTCTTGCCGGTATTACAGTCTCCAGTTTTTTAAGTGCAGGCATCAACACGATCAAACTTTTAAATACGGATATTACGGTGAACCTGACGTCTTTTCTGATCGGTTCCCTCTCCGGGCTTACCCTAAGCAGGCTGATCCTGCCGTGCCTCTGTATTGCTATTGCATTCTTTGTTTCCTTGTTTCTCGCACATCCGTTAAATCTGCTCGGGCTTGGGGATGACATCGCGCGCTCCCTTGGACTGCGCGTTTCACTCACCCGTTTTTTGCTTTTGTCCCTTGCGAGCATCCTTGCCGGATGTGTTGTCAGTTTCGCCGGTCTGCTCGGTTTTATCGGACTGATCATCCCGCATATCTGCAGGCGGCTTTTTGGCAGCGATGCACGTTTTCTTTTGCCTTGTTCTGCACTTTTGGGCAGCAGTTTTGTACTGTTATGTGACCTGCTCGGACGGATGATCTTCTCTCCATTTGAGCTGCCCGCCGGGATTATCATGTCGTTCGTCGGCGGACCGTTTTTCCTGTATCTGTTACTGAAAAAGAAAGGAGGGCGAAGAGTCCATGCTTGAATTTCGCAACGTTTCCGTTTCCTGTCAGCACACGCCGATCTTAAACGACATCTCATTAACTTTCCGTGACGGGGAGATCACCACAATCCTTGGCCCGAACAGTTGTGGCAAGACCACTCTGGTCCAGTGCTTAAACGGTGCTTCCACAGTGACCGCCGGACAGATATTCTTAAACGGACAGGATTTTCTTAAAATTTCCCCGAAAGAACGTGCAAGAGAAGTTTCCCTGCTCCCGCAGGTCCGCACGATCATTCCTGCTATTCCGGTTAAAATGCTTGTGGAACACGGGCGCTTTCCTTACCTTGGATTTTCCCGCCGGAAATCAAAGGAGGACACTGAAATTGTAAACCGTGCCATGGAATTTACCCACATCAGCCAGTATGCCGACCAGTATGTCGACACGCTCTCCGGCGGTATCCGACAGCGCGTGTTTTTTGCCATGGTGTTAGCGCAGGATTGTGATTACATCGTGTTAGACGAGCCGACCACTTACCTGGATCTGACCGGTCAGCGCGAATTTTACGCCATGATAAAGGAATTAAAAAAACAGGAAAAAACGATTATTCTGATCTTACATGATCTGAGTCAGGCGGTGCGCATCTCAGATACGCTAGTTGTCATGAACCGCAATATTGCCATGGTGGGCACGCCCAATGAGTGCCTGCAGTCGCATGTGATCGAGAATGTGTTTCAGACAAGCTGGAAAAGGTTCACGGATGAAGATGGAGAGTATTACTTTTTTGAGTAATACTCTTTTTTGCATTAATTTTTTCTTGACATATATATTAAAATGATGTATTTTTATTTTACATTTGATTGTATGCAATTTAATTGTTTTAAATCATTCATTTTAAAAAAAGACTTTAGTGTGAAAAATAAGATTTTTCACACGCAAGATTTGTGCTTACACACAAACTTGAGATGCGCAAAAAACAGCGCAAGAAAGGAGATTACTATGAATTTTTATGATTATGAAGCAGAGGATGCAAGATGCAATGTTGTGAAAATGGATGACTACAAGGGGGAAGGTCGTTCTTGTTGTAAACACGGCTACCCGCTGTGGATTTACCCCGTAGTACGATGATCTGCAGGATCTGTATGAAAAATATCAGGATGCAGGATTTGATCCAAACCACCCTCTCACCCCGCTGCTCGAAAGTGGATTATACCGTACCCAGCCGGATTTCCGTAACACCCCTGATATCAAGTGGAACTTTACAAAGTTTCTGATCGACCGGGATGGAAATGTGGTAGAACGGTTTGAACCTACCACTGATATGGCTGTTGTGGAAGAACGGGTTGCAGAATTGCTGTAAATTCTCCGGTTTTATGTTATACTTACCGCATGAGAGATAACATTATTTTGAACCAAAAATCCATGGATTATGCAAATAACCGTGTGGTAACACTTGGGGATCTGACACCGGAATGGCAGATGAGTCCGAGAAAGAAAAACTTTTAACATCACTGCTCGCTCACTATGGCATTGAAGCAAAAGCTTTCAATCCGGTTCATCTCGCCAACACTTTGATCTACAAGATCCCTGCCGTAAGTTACACCGCAAAACGCAGGGTTAATGACAGAGTTTACCCAACTGCATGTAACAACTGTTCTACTTTCCTTTTAAATTCATAAAACAGGTCAATATATTGTTCCACGATCGTTTTGCAATAATGCTTGACAATTTCACAATCGTAGTCATGCGCAAGCTGATTCCTTACCTTTAACATTTCCATCCATGCATCATCTGAAATTAGCTCCGCTTTATAGGATGTTTTGAGCACTTCACGCGGCGAACCCGCAATAAAGCCTGTCATCGCATAATATTCTATCAGTATATCTTTCATAACTTTCCATGACAGATCAAATGTGATGCTAAATTTTGCACTGGTTCCACTCAATACAAAAGAATCCGAAAGATCCCGCTGTTTTGCTTCTTCAAGTGCATCCAGTGAATTACAAAAAGATCTATAGCGTTTTTCAAATTTTTCGTCCATATTGTCTGATATCCTCCAACAATAACTGATTCTTACAGGTATCCATATTTACCAGATCTATACTGTACAATGTCGGCAATTCTTCTATTTGTTCTGCAAGTGCATCAAAATCCTTCACACCGGACACGGCAACATCAATGTCACTTCTCTCCCGTGCTGTTCCTTTCGCTCTGGAGCCAAATAAGATCACCTCCACCGCCGAAAAATGCCTGCAAAGTTCTGCAACCGCCTGTATTACTTCTTCTGCCCTCACAAATACTACCTGCCTTTTTCTCATATTGAAATCATTTTAGCAGACGTTGCCGGCAATAGCAACGATTGCCTTTGACGTGTATTTATGGTTTAATATGAACAAATACATTCACAAAAAAGGAACCCGACATGAACAAACAGGAAATTTACACCTGCCTGAAAGATCACAACATCTGGCACGAGATCACGGAAACACAGTTCATGTTGTTTCCATCTAATCAGATAATATACAAAGAGGAAGCACACTCTGCTTTAAATGTGATCCATTCACTGCAGTATGCTTCCTCTTTTTTTTAATTACAACTCCATTCCTGCCGTCTCCCCGATCACAATAACCGCCGGAGACTGCATCCCGGATTCTTTTACTTTTTCTCCAATATCAAAAAGTGTTCCTCGCACACTTACCGTTTTTCCATCAAAATTTCCCTGCACCACTGCTGCCGGTGTTTCCGGAGATTTTCCATACTCCATCAGCCGTCCGGCCAGTTTTGAAAGCTGGTGCATTCCCATCAGAAATACAAGCGTACCTTCCACTGCCACAAGTTCTTTTAATCCTTCCGGCAGACTGTCGGCAGTACCTTTCGTATGTGCCGTCACCACATGAAAACTGCGGCTTTTTCCACGGTGTGTTACCGGGATTCCTGCTGCCGCCGGAACCGCAATGGCAGATGTGATTCCCGGCACTTCTGTCACCGGGATTCCTCTCGCCTTTAACGCTTCCATTTCCTCACTGCCTCTGCCGAAAACAAACGGATCTCCGCCTTTTAAGCGCACCACGCGTTTGCCTTTCTTCGCATGTTCGATCAGGATCGCATTGATTTCTTCCTGTTCCCTGCTATGTACACCGATCCGTTTCCCGACATAAATTCTTTCACAGCTCTCCGAAGCGTGGTCTAACAGACGCGTATCGATCAGATCGTCATAGACAAGCACCTCGGCTCTCCGTATTGCATTTAAACCGCGCAGTGTGATCAGGTCATACGCACCGCAGCCCGCACCGACGAGCGTTACCATGCCTAGACTAACAATTTTTTCCAATCCAGTCTGTTCCGCACTCTGGCAATAATCTCTGATCCGCTGCATCGTTTCTTTCTCATCCGGCACACGGTTTTCATCCATGCAAAGCTGTGCCGTCTCTTTTAAAAATCTTGCTCTGATCTTGTCATCTGCAATCAATTTTTTTGCAGGTTCACGGATCGATTCTAAATAATCAAGGATCTCTTCCATCTGATTCGGCAGTTCTCTCGCTATGTGGCTTCTTAATTCTGCCGCAATCTGCGGGCTGGCTCCTGCAGTGGAGATTCCAGCGGTCAGTTTTCCCTCTTTCACAAGGGATGGAAATAGAAAAACGCAGTAATCTTTGTCATCCACCACATTGATTAAAATCCCTTTTTCCTGACACAATGCACTGATCCTGTGGTTTAATTCTCTGTCATCGGTTGCCGCAATGACAAATGCACAGCCCTCGATGTCTTCCGGCACAAATGCACGCTCCTCGCACAAAAATACCGGATCCTGTTTTAATTTTTCCATGATATCAGGTGCTATTATGATAATCTTTGCACCGAACGGCTTCATCTTTTCTGCCTTGTGTGCTGCAATCCTGCCGCCGCCCACGATCAGACCTTTTTTATTTTCTATATCAATAAAAAACGGAAAATATGCCATTTTCAAACCGAACCTTTCTTACTTCATCTCCGGGTATAAAATATCTGCCAGCTGCTTATAAGCCTCTCCCCATTTTGCATTCGGTTTTAAGTTAAATAAGCGCTTATCAAGGATATAATAATGATCGTTTTTCACGGCAGTCAAAGATGCCCATGCCGGATTAGAGGTCAGAAGTTCTTCTACATTTTTCATAGCGGCATCACTGTCATTTCCCTGAATCGTCACAAAAATATACTGCGGATCAGCCGCAATGATCGCCTCCATGCTAAGATCATCCAACAGACTCTCGTCACTGTCTGCAATATTCACACAGCCAAGGTCTGCTAACATTTCTCCGCAGACATTTCCGTCACTGCCCTTTGCCTTTACATTGCTTGATGCTGCCCGAAGGAATAATACAGTCGGATTACTGCCGTCCGCTCTCTGCTTCATTTCTTCCACTTCTTTCTGCACATCCAGACCATTTTTCTGATAGAGATCATCTCTGCCGGTAATCTGTGTACAGATGGAAAGCATGTTTAAATAATCATCAAAATTCGCGACGTCAAAATAGGCAACGGTAATTCCTGCCTTTGTCAGTGTTTCCTCCAATGCAACATCCGCATCCGTATTTGCACTTGCGATCACAAGATCCGGCTCCGCTGCAATGAGCTGCTCGACATCCGGCTCCAAAATGCTTCCAAGATTTACCACACTCTCATCAAGTTCTAAACCAAGGCTCTCCCAGGAATCATTTGCTGCTGCAACAACATTTCCGCCTGCTAACATCCATACATCTGTGAAACTACCGATCAGCGCTGCCACACGATCTGCAGATTTCACTGTCACCTCACGTCCAAGATCATCGGTGAACGTATAACCCTGTGTCTGCGCCTCAATATTTGTTTCTAATGCCCCGGTATCTGCTTCCAATGTCTCTGTATACAATTCCGTCTGCTCTGCATCCGCTGTGCTTTCTGTTTTCTGCCCAACAGCCTGCACATCCCCTGCCGTTTCATTTGCGGAAGTTTCCTTTGCTCCCCCGCAGCCAGCTGAAAGAAGCAGTGCTGCAAGCACGCCTGTCAGTGCCAGTTTCTGATAAATTTTTTTCATGTCTTTCATCCTCCGCAAGTTGTTTCTACATTTTTGACATTATATTTTTTGTTGCTTTTTTTGTCAACATTTGACTTTTTCATCATTAATTGCTATAGTGTGAAACGTTCCATACAAATGCTAGGGGTGCTGTTTATACCACATGGTATCTACAACGTGCTGAGAGATGATTTCATCGACCCTTATTACTTGACCCGGATAATACCGGCGTAAGAAAGCGTTTTCATTTACTTTATTCTGGTAAGAAACAATCCCCCGTGTTTGTATACAATAGAATGTACGCTCCGCGAACATTCTATTATCATGAATTAGGATTCTGGTGTCAAAAGGTGGCTCACAACTTAGCGATTGTCAAATTGCACAAAGTTGGGACTCGTTTTGTGACTTTGGGAGAAAATTAGAAAATCTTAGTATGCCTGTTAATGCATAGTGTTTTGCTGCCATGGATGGCAGCAAAAGTCTTAACGTCCCATGGACGGGACGTTTAAGACGTACACGTCACTCCTGGAAAATCTAAATCAGGCATACTTAGTTTTTCTTATTTTCGGACAACGGAACAAAATAGATCCGACTTTGTGCAACTTGACAGCCAAAAATTGAAAACCACCTTTTGATACCAGAATCAAACAAGGAGGATTTATGAATAACTTTTTTGCTACACCTGAAGGCGCCTGGGGTGACGGCTCCGTACACCTTACTGTGACCGGAATCGTAATCGTCGTCGTAATCATCGCATTACTGCTCATCATCGCAGCAATCGTACGTCAGAAAAATGCAAGCCGCAAGGCAGCCTTAACAACCAAACAGCTCGTTTACTCTGCCGTTGCCATCGCACTTGCCGTGGTATGTTCCATGATCAAACTGTTTGAAATGCCGATGGGCGGCTCTGTCACATTACTTTCCATGCTTTTTATTGTTTTGATCGCATACTGGTACGGTCCTTATGTCGGGATCATGACAGCCGTGGCATACGGTCTGGTACAGTTTGTCACCGAACCGATTTTTTATACCATTCCACAAATGCTGCTTGACTACCCGCTTGCATTTGGTGCACTTGGTCTTGCAGGATTTTTCAATAAGAAAAAATGGGGACTTCAGATCGGATATATCGTCGGCGTGATCGGACGCTTTATATTCGCTACGATCTCAGGTGTTGTATTTTTCGCATCCTATGCACCAGAAGGTATGAACCCGGTACTTTATTCATTGGGATATCAGGCTTCTTACTTAGTACCGGAGGCAGTCATTACCTTAATCATCATCAGTATCCCGCCGGTTGCAAAAGCAATGGCACGCGTAAAACAGAATGCCGTGGAATCGTAACATTGTTTTATTTTGTTCCACAACAACTACTTTTTTGCCTGCGTGTACGAAATGCAATATATACACATTTCGTACACGCAGGCTTTTTCTTTTATCAACGAAAGTTATGCTCCCGCACCGTCATTTTATTTTTCCTTCTGTGCACATATCATCTCCCATGCTTCATCATCAATCTCTTCGTCATGAAACAATTTTCTTTTATCCTCTTCTGTTATTTTACGGATAACACGGCATGGATTTCCCGCGGCGATCGACCAGTCCGGGATATCTTTTGTAACAACACTTCCTGCACCAATTACCACATTATCTCCAATATGTACTCCCGGACAGACGACTGTATTTCCTCCCAGCCAGACATTGTCCCCGATGGTAACTTCTTTTCCATATTCAAAAGCAGAATTGCGGGTATCAGGATAAATTGGATGCCCCGCCGTATAAATAGCTACATTCGGCGCCATCTGACAGTTATCACCTATTTTTACCTTTGCCACATCTATAATCGTACAGTTATAATTTGCAAAGAAATTTTTACCTACCTCGATATGTGAACCATAATCACAATAAAAAGGCGGATTGATCCATGCACCATCTGATTTTCCCAAAAGTTCTTTTACAGTTTTTGCAATTTCATCAAAATCGGAACGATCTGCAAAGTTAAGTTTTTGCAGGATTTTTCTGCATTTTACCTGTTCCTCCATAACAGCCTCATCTGAAATATATGCAAGCTGCATATCTCTTCTTTTTTTCATGTCCATTTTTTTCTTCTCCGTTTCTGTTAAATTTTTTAACCATTTATATTTTCTGTGATAAACAATTTCCATTGATTTTCATACCAGAATCAGCCATAATAATATAACAATCCGGACTTCCCTGCATATATCAAAAAAGGACAGCTGTCAAGCTATCCTGATTTTCGTGCTGTCAGCCACTGGCATGACGATCTTGAATTTATTGTGATTTTGGATGGACAAATGGCTTATGATATCAATGGGCAGAAAATTTTATTACAGACCGGAGAGGGAATTTTCATCAACAGCCGCTGCTTCCATTATGGTTATTCCGATACCCATGCAGAGTGTCTCTTTATCTGTATTCTGCTCTCTCCACAGCTTCTTTCTGTAAATACTTATTTTATACAAAATTATTTAGATCCTCTGATACAAAACAGCCATTTCCCTTATCAGAAATTGAATCCGTCTATTCAATGGCAAAACACTATTCTTCATGATCTTAAAATTCTCTATGAAAATAATATAACTAAGATTCAACCATTTATTATTCTGGAAAAGTCTGTTCATATTTTCCGGCTGCTTTCTGAAAATATGAACTTCTTCCCAGACTACGATAAAAATACAGAGGATATACTGGCTCTGACTGCGATGATCGGATATGTGCAAAAAAACTATCCGGAAAAACTTCTGCTGAAAGATATTTTCTCTGCCGGAAACTGCTGTAAAACAAAATGCACTTCTCTATTTCAAAGGTATTTAAATACTTCCCCTATGATATATCTAAACCGTTATCGTTTAGAAAAATCTATTTTTCTTCTCCGGAACACGTCAATGTCCGTTACCGAAATAGCATATATGTGTGGGTTTTCAAATACCAGTTATTTTTGTGAACTTTTTCATAAGTATTACCATACCACACCAGGGAAATTCCGAAGCCAGAATAAATAATATGTAATTATTTATATATTAATCCAACAGCATCTGCACACATCCATACATTCCGGCATCATTACCAAGTCCTGCAATTACAAACTTTGTATTGCGGCAGGCATGGAAGGATGTCTCCACAAAATGTTTCTGGATGCTCTCGATCAGAATATTTCCTGCTTTGGAAACACCGCCACCGATAACAACAACTTCCGGATTAACCACACATGCAATATTAGATAAGGTAGATCCTAAGATTCCGCAGACTTCATCCACTAAACCAAGTGCCACTGCATCTCCGCTCTTAGCCTCATCAAACACATCTTTTGCAGTCAGTTCCGGGAAGTTTCTAAGGCTTGTCTCATCGTTGGTCTTAGCAAGTTTTCTCTTTGCCACACGAACGATACCGGTTGCGGAAGTATACTGCTCTAAGCAGCCGTACTGTCCACAGGTACATGCCTCGATCTCATCATGATTTACGGTGATATGTCCGATCTCACCGCCTGCACCATTAAATCCTGCAACGACTTTTCCATCTACGATGATACCGCCGCCGACACCGGTTCCAAGTGTTACCATGATAACGTCTTTACAGCCTTTTGCTGCACCCTGCCACATCTCTCCTAAAGCTGCAACGTTCGCATCATTTCCTGCTTTGACTTTCAGACCTGTCAGATTTCCGAGCTCTTCCTCAACGTTAACAATGCCCCAGCCTAAGTTTACACAGCGGTTTACCACACCATTACTCTTAACCGGTCCCGGAACACCGATTCCAACACCCTGTACATCATCTTTACTGATGCCTTCCTGCGCCAGTTTATTATCCACTGCCTGTGCAATATCAGACAAGATCGCTGCTCCGTTATTTTCAGTATTGGTCTTGATCTCCCATTTATCGATCAGCTTTCCGCTTGTCTCAAAAAATCCAATCTTACAGGTAGTTCCCCCAACATCAATTCCAAATGCATACTTTTTCATTTTCAATCCTCCAGTATTTTCGCAGCAAAACGCCTGCCACGCTATTGTTTTTGCTCATATTAAGCTAATGATAACGTTTCCAATTTTGTATGTCAAGCCTTCATCAAGGGTTTCTTGTATCCATATTTACTCCTCTTTTTATATTCCGACGGAGACATCTCCATGACCTTGCGGAATACCTTGGAAAAGTACTTTTCATCCCGGAATCCCACCTTGTAAGCGATCTCATAAGTTTTGAAAAAATTCTGTTCCAGATAGACACAGGCATGGTCGATCCGCACCTCATTCAGATAATCGATCAGCGTGATACCCGCCTGCTGTGAAAACAGGCTCGAAAGGTATGCCGGACTGATTCCGATTTTTCCTGCAATATCGTTTAACGACAGGTTTTCAAAATAATGTTCATCCATATATTCTTTTGCCAGTTCTACCAGCTGGTTTTTCTGGATGATCACAGGCGGTTCCTCATTTTCCGGTCCAAATACATCATCCGCCAGTTCATTGATCTTTTTTAAAATATCAGAAGAACGGCTCGGCTTTAACATATACTCACGCGCCCCGAACCGCACCGCCTGCTGCGCATAACGAAATTCATCATAACCGCTTAAAATAATCGTGTTTGGCAAAATTCCCCCGCGGTGTGCCGCCTGCATGACTTCTATGCCATTCATCACTGGCATCTGTACATCAAGCAGCATAATGTCCGGTCGGTAACGAAAAATAAAGTCCAGTGCTTCCTGTCCGTTTTTTGCACCATAAATTTTTTCATAGCGGTCGGTATGAAGCTGGATATATTTTGTAATGCCATTTCTCACAACATCTTCATCATCTGCGATCAGTAATTTAATTCCCATTACAAAACCTCCGTTCTTTCGTATTTTTCTCACTGTGGAATCAGATATTCCATGGAATCTTTATCGTCACACAGGTTCCTTTTCCCTGTTTGCTCTCAATTTCCAATACAAAATTTGAATGATACATCAGATCCAATCTTTCTTTTACATTGCGGATCGCATAACGCCCGATCCTCTGGCCTGCATAGCGCTTTTCATCCGGTACTTCCCAGATTTCCTTTAACTGTGTCTCTGTCATACCGGTTCCGTCGTCACTGATCTTAAATATAAGCCAGTTGTCCTCATGCCATCCCATCACACTGACCAGACAGCGTTCTCCGGTCTTTTCGTATCCATGTACCACTGCATTTTCCACAAACGGCTGTAAGATCAGCTTTGGTATTTTTCGTTCCAGGATTTCATCTGACATCTCAACTTTGTATTCCAGATTATCGGAAAAACGCATTTTCTGAAGATGCAGATACTGCTCGACCAATGATTTTTCATTTTCAACACTGATGATTCCTCTTCCCTGACCAAGCACCAGACGAAACAGATTTGACAACGCTATAATGTCATCCGCAATCCCTTCATCTCCTTCATTCACTGCCTGCCAGTACAGCGAATCTAAAGTATTATAAAGAAAATGCGGATTGATCTGTGCCTGCAGGGCATTTAATTCACTTTCCTTTTCTTTTAATGCCATAACATAATTGGTATTGATCAGCTCATGGATTGCTTCAACCATCTGGTTAAAGCAGGCTGCCGCCTCTCCGACTTCGTCTCCGGTCATCACTTCCACTTTCTGTGAGAAATCCCCCTGCTCAAAGGACTCCATTGCTTTGCAGAGTTTCTTTAATGGTTTTGATACAATATCAGAAACCAGGGCAAGGATCGGATACAGCCCTAAAAAGAAACCGGCAAGCAGTGCGAGCGGCCCTGCTGCAATATCCCAAATCTGACTTCTCACATCATCTTTATGGATCATCTCATAGACGGTTGTTCCGGTTTCTTTACTTTTATACGTATAAATAAAATGATCTTCCACATTTTCAGGCGTACATTTTTCTTCCATGACATCACGCAGAGCATCTTCATCAATATTTCCGGCCCGCAACAGTTCCACTCCTTCTTCATTGACTACAACAAGCCCTGCCGACTTGATCGGCAGGGAATTTTCGCATAACTGCGTATATTTTTGTTTATCTGCACCGACCACCAGATAACCTAACGGTTTTGTTTTTGAAAGGTTATAGATTTCCCGGTACATGACGATTTTTTCAGTACGGTTTGCCTGATAAGTATCGCTGCTTCCTTTTCCGACAGACCGGAAAAACATTTTTCCGCGTTTTTTTAGTGCCGTCTGATAGGTATCCTGTAACCGTACTGTTCCAATATCATCAAGATATGCCGTTGCATCCATACAACGCAGATATGGTCTGACTCCGTTTTCCGGATAAATTGCCAGTGTCTTGATCTGTCCGCTCAATGCGATCATATCCTCAATGGTACGCATCGGTGCCTCATGGACCCATAACTGGGAATCCATGTTTAATTTCCCGGAATCCTGTTCTGCGAGAATATCCAGAATATCCTGATTGATACAGATATATGTTCCGAGTTCTGACAGACCATTTAACATAGTGTCAATCCCTTCGGAAAGATTTTCGACACTTTTTAGGTACTGCTCCTGTTCCTCTTTTACATTTTTTCTGTAATTTCTGACAAACATGATACTGCTGATCAGAAGGAGGATGGGTGTGATAATGAGGTAACTGTAAAATACCAGTTTTTTCCGGATATTCATATTTCGAATTTTCTGTCTCATATCACACTCATTCCTTCCACATGATAATCTTCATTTGCGTCTGCATATCAGCCTTTTACAGCTCCCATTGCAACACCTTTTGTGATGTGTTTATTTAAAATAATGTAAACAATAACTGCCGGTGCCGCGGTAAGTGCCATTACTGCAAACTGTACCGCATAATTTGAAGAATACTGTCCGGTAAACTCTAATACGGAGAACGGAAGTGTCTTCCATGTAGGTTTGCTTAAATAAGTACTTGCCATGATAAATTCATTCCAGTTATTTAAAAACGTCATGATCGCAACGGTTGCGATCGATGGTTTTAACATCGGCGTAATGATCTGGAACACGATACGGTAAATGCTGCAGCCATCCATGACTGCTGCTTCCTCTAACTCCCACGGGATTGAATCAATAAACCCGGTCATTAAGAACAGTCCCTGCGGCAGCGAAAAAGCCACATATGGGATCAGAAGCGCCCAGATCGTATCGGTAAGTCCGACTGCGTTATAAATCTTATAGTTCGGAAGCAGTGTCGCATGGATCGGGATCATCATACCGAGCAGTAAAAGTGTTTTTACAAATCCGCTCAGTTTCCAGCGCATTCTGCGGATCGCATATGCAGCCATAATGGAAATGATGATTACCAGCAATACTGCAAGAGTGTTGATCACAATACTGTTTTTTAAGTAGAGCAGGAAATGTCCGTCTACAAATGCTGTTACATAATTTCCCCACTGTATTTTTTCCGGAATGATCAAAAGACCGTTCGTAAACATCTCCGTACTGCTCGCAAGTGAAAAATCCAAAAGCCATATCAAAGGGAATATCTGAATGACTGCCACAAATATTAAAATGGCCCAGAGCAGTACCTTGCCTATTTTCTGACTAACTTTCATCATGCACCTCCTAATCCGTATTCTTGTCACGGAAAATCGTATTAAGCCCAACAGTTACAAGAATACATATGATGATGAATACAACACCGATGGCATTACCATATCCATACCGGAATGACTTAAATGCCTGCTGATACAGATAGTTAGCTGCAAACTGCGTAGAATCGCCAGGTCCGCCGTTTGTCAATAGATAAACCGTCTCCATCTGTTTTAATGCGGAAATGATCGCCATTGTCACATTGATCTGGATGACCGGTTTCATGAGCGGCAGTGTGATCTTGAAAAATGTTGTTTTCCAGTCTGCACCATCGATGGATGCTGCCTCGTAGAGCACCGGATCGATATTTTTAATTCCAGTGTAATAAATGAGCATGCCCCATCCAAATCCATGCCAGATCAGTACGATCAGCACTGACCATATCGCGTTTTCCTGAGAAAACCAATTGACTTTTCCCTGATAGCCAAAAATTTTTAAAATATTGTTGAGCAGTCCGAAATCCGGATTGTATATAAATTTCCAAAGATAGGCAATGACTGCCACGGAAATAACGTTCGGTATAAAATATACGCAGCGGAAAAATCCTTCTGCTTTTCCCTGCAGTTTATCAAGTACTGCTGCTACCACGATTGCGATCGGGTGCTGGATGCAGATAAATCCGATTGCAAGCAGCAATGAGTTAAGTAATGACCTGCCAAATGATTTGTCGTGCATCAGGTCTATGTAATTTTTCATCCCAATGAATTTTGCTGTCCCCATACCGGAATAATCCGTAAAACCATAATAAACACTTAAACAGATCGGTGCTAAAATTGCGAATAAAAATACAAGGATACCCGGCAGGATCAGACTGAAAATCACCATTTTATTACTGTACAAATTTTTCATATTGGCTCCTTTTTATAAAAAGGCTGCTGCATGTTACCACTTTCAGCTCACATTGCAGCAGCCCCTTTTTCATTGATTATTCACAAGCTTTTTCCAATGTTGCAAGAAAATCGCTGACGCTTTGTGTTCCGTTTGACAGGCTCTGGATATCTGTCTCGATCATTGTCTTAAATGTGGAGGAACCACAGTCGTTGATCGGTGTTCCGGAAATATTGGTTGCGTTCTTTAACAGATCCATGATCTGAAGCTGAAGTTCTGTCTCGCTGCCTGTTAAATAAGCACTCTGATCCTGTGCTGAAAGTCCGACACCATCTTCCCAGCCGTATTTGGATAATTTATCCGGCTGATACATATAATTTAAGAATTTAACAGCCTCTTCTTTCTGCTCTGATTCAGAAGAAATTGCATATCCACCGCCGTTCCATGCTGCTAAGTCTGTCTGTGTTCCTTTTCCACCGTCTACGGATGGCATTACAAATGCTCTGATATTTTCACGGACATCCTCTGGAATATCCTCATTTAATGCCATAGATGTTTCCCAGCTTCCCATGTAAAACATTGCTGCCTGACCGTTTGTAAACAGGTTCTGTGCCGTACCATAATCCTGGGAATCAAATCCTGTCTGGAATAATCCGGAAGCTGCAGTATCCTGCAATAACTGTGCTGCATTGGTGAACAGTTCATCCTGGAAGTTTGCATTTGCGATCGCATCGGAAACTTTTGCTGCCGGTGTCTGCTCTAAACGTACCATCAGATCCTGCATGTAACATGCAAGTACCCAGCCGTCACCACCATCCATTGCTACCGGAACGATTCCTGCTGCATTGATCTTATTACCAAGGTCAAGCAGTTCATCATAAGTGGTCGGTACTTCCCAGCCATTGTCCTCAAACATTTTCTGGTTGTAATAGAAAACCATGATGTCTGTATTTCTTGGAAGTCCGTATAATTTTCCGTCCTTCTTAAATCCATCCAGTGAACCGGATACAAATCCATAATCAGAATAGTCACTCTCATTTAACTCAGCAAGAACACCGGAATCAAGGACTTCATCTAAGAAAGATGGCTGTCCCCAGATGCTTACAACGTCCGGCATGCCGTTCATCGCATATGCTTTAAATTTTGTCTTGTAAGACTCTTCATCAAGTGCCTCAACCTCAATCGTTACATTTGGATTTTCAGCCATGTACTCATCAATGATCGTCTGCTCTACAAGTCCCTGTCCGTTCTTTCGATCCGGCAGATTGGAGAATAATCTTAAAGTAACTGCTTCTCCGGAATCGGCTGTATCTGCTGCATCTGATTTGTTTTCCGTTCCCGCTGCCTGACTCTCTGTCTTTGTTCCTGCGGAATTATCTGTACCTGTACTGGTGTCTGCTGTGTTGTTTCCACATCCGGCTGCCATGGAAACTAACATTGCTGCTGCAAGAATTGATGTAACAATTTTTTTCTTCATGATTAAAACCCTCCCATTTGGTTCGTTTCTTAAGATGCTTTTATGTTACCATCCGCATAGGGTATAAAACAGATACCTGATTTTTAAAATGGTGCACTATTTTTAGCATTTACAAAAAAAATACCCCTTATGGATCTTTGATACGTATCCAGGCTTCCGGATACCTGCCAATTCCAAGGGGTATTTCTGACCTCACAATATTCTGTCAGGACTGTTATATCTGTCTGCTACTGATTCTGTTGCTGCTGTTGATTCTGCGGTTGCTGTTCCTGTTGCTGGTCTTGTTGTTGCTGTTGATCTTGTTGCTGCTGTTCCTGTTGCTGCTGTTGATCCTGTGGCTGCTGTTGATCCTGTGGCTGTTGATCCTGTGGCTGCTGGTTCTGTGGCTGTTGGTCTTGTTGTTGCTGCTGTTCCTGTGGCTGCTGTTGATCCTGTGGCTGCTGATCCTGTGGCTGTTGATCTTGTGGCTGCTGGTCATCCGCCTGCTGCTCCTGCCCGGCATTTTCATCCACGTTCTGATCCGGATTTTCTTCCGTATCTTCCTGACGGAATACATGAACCTCATCCGACACCTGCGCATATGGCAGAAACTCCATCGGGGAAAGCCCTTCATGCGCCTTTAACATAAACTTCTGCCAGATCGTACCCGGATAAGTTGATCCCATGAGTTTGTCAAGTTTTTTGGGCATATCATACCCCACCCACACGCTGGTTGTATAATATCTCGTATAGCCTACGAACCATCCATCTTTCTGATCGTTGGATGTACCTGTTTTTCCAGCTGATGGCATACTGCCAAGTCCGAGTCCATGTGCCGTTCCGCTTGTGATAACACCTTTTAAAACATCTGTCATCATGCGCGCTGCGTTCTGTTTATACACAGTCTCCTCCGTCTGTTCAGATGCATAAACTTCATTGCCATCCGCGTCTAATATCTTAACGATACAGGTCGGTGTCCGGTAATTTCCATCATTTTCAATCGCTGCGTAACCGGATGCCATCTCTAGCGTAGACACACCATTTGTAAAACCGCCAAGCGCCGTTGCCGGTCTGTAATCATTGGCATCAAGTTTTGCAAAATTCATGTTTTCAAGATAAGAAAGACCTACTTCCGGTGTCAGCTCCTCATATAATTTCCATGCGATCGTATTGACAGACTTTTCCACTGCAGTCCGTACTGTGATCTGTCCTAAATAAGATCCGTTTGCATTTCTTGGACCGTCCTCGATCGGCTCATCTTTAACTACCGAATCCGGCGTATAACCGCGTTCAAAAGAAGGTGTATAGACCGTGAGCGGCTTAATGGCACTCCCCGGCTGTCTGTAACTCTGAAATGCACGATTTAACGTATACCCGGAAAAATCCTGGCTTCTTCCACCCACGATCGCCCTGACATAACCATTGTCATTGTCAATGCAGACCGCTGCAGACTGCAACGCATATACACCCTCATCATTGACCTCCGTAAAACCAGCAAGCGCATCATTTACAGAATCCTGCAGTTCCTGCTGTAAATTCAGGTCAAATGATGTGTAGATCCGGTATCCGGCAGTATACAATTTTTTCTGGCATTCATTATAAAGCGTCTCATATGCTTCATCATATTTTGCTTTTTCATCTTCCGAAGAAAACTGATATTGAAAATGGAAATCTTCATTTTCCATTAGTGCTCTTGCTGCACAGTAATAAGTGTAAGTCTCTACATAATCATTTTTTGCCAGTGCCTCCGGGCGGTCTAATGCGATTACCTGACCTAACGCCTTATCATATGAAGTCTGGGATATTTTTCCATCATCAAGCATATTTTTTAAAATACGGTTTCTTCTTTTGTAGGTGTTTGTGATATTCGTAACAGGATCATAAAGCGTCGGATTATTGGGAATAGCACATAAAAATGCCTGCTCTGACAGATCAAGATCCTGCACATCCCGGTTAAAATACCCGCGGCTTGCTGACTGAATCCCATAATATCCGTTTCCAAAGTAAATATTATTAAGATAAAATTCGAGAATTTCGTCCTTTGTATATTTCTTTTCAAGTTCTCTTGCAATATACATTTCCTCAACTTTTCTCTGCCATGTTTTTTCCTGGCTTAAGAAAATATTTCTTGCAAGCTGCATTGTGATCGTACTGCCGCCCTGCGTCGCCTCTCCATTTTCGATCATCGCCTTTACCGCACGTACAAGCGCCCGGTAATCAATTCCATTATGCCGGAAAAATTTTTTATCCTCTATGCTGACAATTGCACATATCACATTACTTGGAATATCTGTGATCGAAAGATAATAAGAATCTTTTCCACCTTTTAGTGTAGAGATCACGCTTTCATCGGAAGCATAAACAATACTGGTCTGGTTAGCTTTAAATGTTTCTTTATTGGAATAACGCACCAGTTCCACCGCCTGCGTCTTTAAGTCCTTTACTTCTTCTGCGTAACCGCCAAAATAATACCAGCATGCTCCCACGATCACTGCAAGAAGCAGAACAAGCTGCATCTTTGCCAAAAACCAGAACATACGGTATTTCTTCTTTTTCCTTTTTCTGGCTGTCATAACTGCATCACCTCTATTTCAAAACAATTTTATGATATGTAATCCCTGCCCGTTCCATTAATTCCATCTCACGATTCTGACAGGTAAAAATCAAAATCTGTCTCCCCTGCTCTCTCCTGACAATCCCATCAAGTGCACAAAGTGTCTGCATCAGACGTTTCTCGTCATACATTCCAAATGCTTCATCAAAAATGACAGGCATAGGCTCCTCTTTTGTCACGACTTCTCCGACAGCAAGACGAAATGCCAGATAAATCTGTTCTAACGTTCCATGGCTTAACGCCTCCGGCATGACTTCTTTTCCATCTGCTAAAATAAAAAGTTTTCCATCTTCTTTTACAATGGCATGATCATATTTTCCCGCTGTAAGCTGTGACATCCATTTTGAGACGGCACTGCCAAGTTCATCGAGGCTTTCCTCATAGTATTCGCTTGAAAGGCGGTCAATTTCTGCCGCTGCAAGTTCTAATGCGCGGATATCTTCTAACAACTCCCGTTCCTGCTCTCCCGGCTGCTTCGTCTCTTCCATATCCTGCATGATATTATAACGTCTTGTCTCTTTTTCAGACAAAGACTCTTTGAGACTGAGGAGCATACGCTCTGCCTGCCTTAGTCCGGCATCTGCATATGTTTCCTGTGTCACACCCTCTATATCGCTCTTTTGTGCTGACATATATGCCTCTTTTTTTGCCTGTTCCACCGCATAACGGATTCCCACATAAAGTCCGCAAAGAATCATACCTGCAAAAAAGACTGCCTGCAAAATAAAAAAAAGACGAGACGGATACGAAGTAACATAATGTACTGCTATATTGACAAGCAGTGCCGAAGCACAGATTCCGATCCCTGCCATACGGTCCGGATGCTCTTTTTCCGGATGCTCTTTTTCCGGTTGCATTGCCCCATCAATTTCTCTTTTGTGCGGTGCATTTTCCTGTCTCTCTCTGCGGTCTGCCTGCTGCCTTTTCTGCTCAGATAATCTCTTTCGCTTTTCACCAATTTCTTCCACGCGCACACGTTTCAACTGATTGATCTCTCTCTCTGCATCCGCAATATTGGCATGTAATCCACGTGCATCCCGTTCTAAAAGATCTTTTTCCACAATGAGCTGCCTGATATCCTCATTTTTCTGTTCATGAATTATTCTTACTTCCTGCGCCAGTTCTTTTTTCCGCGCTGTAAGTGCTGCTTTAGCCTTCTGAACCTGAATATTGGCACCACCGCCCTCAGCAGCATTCGATAGATACTCAGACAAAATATCTGCCAGTTCCTTTCCTGTCACTGCACCTGTCTGCGGTATATCATAAGTGTTTCCAAACGTTTCCTTATCTATTCCACCAAGCAGCATTGACAGATCCCCGTAAACTACCGACAGTTCTTCTCCATCTGCCTCATTTTTCAAAATATCTTTTTTATCCTTATAATAAAAATTACGCTCTAAATAAAATGGTTTTTCATCCACAAGAAATCGCAGGGCACCACTATAGTACGAAGGGGCATGCCAGGGTTCGTGCTTTTTATAAATGCTGTTTAATGTATTTCTTCCACGCCCTTTTTCCATTCCAAAAAACATTGCAAGCAAAAAATCATGCAGTGTCGTTTTTCCCGCCTCATTTTCTCCATAGATCACATTGATCCCTGGTTCAAATGAGATCTGCCTGTTCTGCAATTTTCCAAACTGACCAATGATCGCTTCTTTTATCTGCATATCTTATATCCCAATAATGCGTTGACTCCATATTCCAACGCTTTTTTTGTGACCACATCCTGTGGTCTTTTTTCCATTTCTTTTATGTAATTCCCCAAAAGGGTACCTTTATAGTTTTCTTTTAATTTATCATAATCATAATCCGGCAAAAGCTGCTCTGTCACATCAACAACCCGGTCAAACGTTTCAAGTTTTTCTGTATCAAATTCTATATCCGGCAAAATTTTTCCCCGCAGAAATAAACGAAAATACTGATATCCGGGTCTTTCCTCCAGCAGGTTTCTCACCCAATCCCCAAGTTCAAGATCCGTTGTTTTTGCCGTAACCGGATAAATTTCATGACAGTATTCACACTTTTTCACCGGATGAAAATGAATATCCGTATGCTCTTTGTCGATCGTCCCCAGCCAGTATCCATGCGGCCCGACATCATTTTTATCCGTCGGCTCCAGACTTCCCGCCATCACTGCCCTCCCCGGAATCTGCTGTTCTCCCTTATGGATATGCCCGGCAGCAATATAATCAAACCCATTTTCCAAGATAAGTTTGGGATTGTATGGGATATGCTGTTTGTCTCCGCCATGTACTAAAAGGAGATTGATCCTTGATCTATCCTCCGGGATGACCGAATCATAAATAGCATCCCCGATCTCTCTATGCCAGTAACTTAATCCATAAATGCTGACATTTTCCTCATCAAAATCAAAATGACCGGGTTCTTCCTGACGGAAAAAATAAACATTTTCCTCCCATTCCATTGTCAGATAATAGGATTTCGTTCGAAGATAATCGTGATTGCCCGCCATCAGAATGATTTTCGTCTGTGGTATCCTGCTAAAAAGATAATTAACTTCCCTAAGCTCTCTTTTCAAAGGCTGCGCATGGAATAAATCCCCTGATATCAGCAAAAAATCCGGCTTTAGCTCCACTGCTGCATCGATCACTTCTGCAAACGAATCCCAGATATCCTGCGCTCTTTTTTCACTCCACGGTTTTCCCACATCCGGTTTTATCCCAAGATGTACATCCGAAACATGTATGAATTTCATAAGCTGCTCCATTTCTGTCTCATTTACAGTGTCTATTGTATATGATTTTTTCTGTTTTTCCAATAGTGAAAAGAAGCAGCGGAATTTTCTTATTAGAAACCCCGCCGCCTCTTCTTATCTTTGATCTTCTTTTTTACTGTTCCATCTGTCTTCCCAAAAATGATGCTGCCGCAGCAGCCAGTTTTCCTTCGGTATCACTCATTTTCTTTTTTTCATCCTTATTACAGATGACCACTGCACCGATCGCATCTCCCTCACAGATGATCGTGCTTAATGCCTGCTCCGTATATTCCCCGGCATCATCCAGCGTCACTTTCATAAATCCTGCATCCCCTGCGGATGCCTGATAGTTCTTTCTCTCACTGATGGCTTCCTCTAGCTGTTTACTGATCGGTTTTCCTTCAAATTCCTTTTTGCCGCTTCCCGATACTGCGATCACATGGTCGCAGTCTGTCACAAGGACAAGATATCCCGTCGTCTGTGCCAGACTCTCTGCATATTCCCCGGCAAATTGTCCAAGTTCACCGATCGGCGAATATTTTTTCAGGATGATCTCTCCCTCGCGGTCTGTAAATATCTCCAGCGGATCTCCCTCACGGATTCTTAATGTCCTTCTGATCTCTTTTGGTACCACAATGCGTCCTAAGTCATCTATACGGCGAACAATTCCTGTTGCTTTCACGTTGTTATCCTCCAATGCTATATTTTGATAAAGCAGCTCTTTCTTATATATCAGCTTTGGAGTTAGTATGTGGAAAATATTGAGATTTATTCTTGTATCCTCTCATTTGCTTATGATTCCGGCAGCAGACAATATGCTATATCATAAATTTCCCGTGAAAAGTCCTGATGATTAATCAGTTATCACCTGATAGAATTTATACTTTTTTATCATTTTCTGCGCATCCAGTCTGCATACCAGAACACGATCTCTGCAATATGATGCAGATCGCCTTCTTTGCTGGTGGCTCTCCAGTTTTCTTTATAAGCCATAAACCAGCATTCTAACTTTTCTGCCAGTTCCAGACCTTTCTGCATATCAAAACTTCCCGTTTTTTCCATGCTTTCTGTCAGGAGTCCTACGGCATTCCAGATACCGATCCCCTGCAATGTCACGGATAAAAGCTGCATCTGTTTTTTCGTTTCCGGCATCGCCTGCGTGCTCTCCAAAAGTTTTTTGTATATATCACGCAGGGCATCTGCTGCAGCATCTACACCCGCCTGATCCACACCGCGGAACAGATCTTCGCCCTCTTCGAGTTCATGCTTTAAGCACCGGTTCTCATAATACATGACAGCTTCTCTCCACTGAAATACCGACTGTCCGCAGATTTCTGCCAGATGGGAAACATAATTTCCGGTAGTATCCCCATACTCGATCCGTGAGATCATACGGTTTAACTCTGCAAATGGTATCTTCTCCCCATTCCAGGAAAATACAGCACCGTAGATCATCCCCGGAACAGAAAATGCCGGATCATTAACGTGTCCAAAATCTCCCCAGTCTGTGTTCAACACACCGATGCCATGATATTTTGCCGCATAACCGCACATTCTTGTAATATTTTTATAAGAATTTTCTATTAAGTTTGCCCACTGATTCCAGCCGCATACACCCGGACACAGATACTGCACTGCACCCGTCTGTGCAATCGCCCTCGTCTCATCTTCCCGCTGTTCCGGTGCGTATCCCCAGTTCAGGCAGATCATGCTCTCCGGCAGTTCCTTCATCAGTTCCGGCGAATTCCAGATGATATCACCCCAGAACATCGGGATTTTTCCATTTTCCACCAGAAATTGTGCAAGCTCTTTGACATAGTCAATATAAAGCCGATGGACGCCACGCTCTTCGGCAAGTTTTTTCGATTTATATTTGCCAAGGCAGAATGTCTCATCCGCACAGATATTAAATTTGTTGGAAGAAAACAACTGCATATATTCTGCGATCATCTTTTTGATCAGAGGAAGGGAACGCTCATCGGAGACATTAATCGTATGATACCGCATCCGGTTCCAGAAGGAAAACGGCTCCTTCCAGGAATCCTCCATCTCGCAGAGATCCCCATATGTTTTTGTGGAGAGCAGTGTGCACAGATGTCCAAAACTTGCCAGCGACGGAACCAGTTCAATATGACGTTCCCGGCAATAACTGTCAAGTTCGCGGATCTCCTCTGCCGTAAGCGGAGTCTGATCCCTCCACATTTCCGAAAAGTCACGGAACAGATAGGTATGTTCCACATAAAGCTGAAGCTGGTTTAATTTATAGCGGCACATCCTGTCTGCAATTTTTTTGAGTTCTTCCAGTTTTAACACACGTCCCCTTGTCTGGTCAAAATAATAACCACGGTTTGGCATATCCGGGGCATCCTGAATCTGTACACAGGGCAGTATCCCGCCACACTGCTGTACGATCTGGCAGAAGGTCTCCACACCATAAAGCACGCCAGCCCCGTCGCCGCCTGAAATCTGTCCGCCTTTTTCGTCGATCGTGATCTCATATGTCTGCTCTGGTAATGTTTTTGCGATCCCAAGAGAGAGATCCCCCTCCCTTACTTCCCCTACGGAAAACGGCAGGATAAGCCCCGTTTCCTGCCTGATCGCCTCCTGCAGTCTTTTTGCTGCATGCATCTCTGTCTCTGCCACCTCTTTTGTCATCACAATATGTGTGCTGTGGCAAAGCAGCATCTGTCCGTCCTGTTCTTTGATTGTTTTTGGCTTTGGTAATAAATACATAATTTTCTCCTCCTGCTGTCAGAATTTCTTCCTATTCTTCAAAAATTATTTTTCCACTATCCATTAAAAGTATTTTACTCTTATAAATCTTTGCACCACTCTCATTAAAATACCGGAATTTATCCGCATCCATAGCGATTTCAAATGCATTCTGACTTCCTTTTTCCACTTTTATTCTGGAAAATGCAACCAGTTCCCGCTCTCTTGGCACAAGCTCACCGGACAACACTTTCCGGTAGCATTGCAGCACTGCCGTATCATCTATATTTCCTTTATTCTTTACAATTCCTGAAATAATCCACACATCCTGCTGCTTTTTAAGACAGATATCCACATACTCCATGTGGGAATATCCCATTCCTTCCCCAAATGTATACAAAACTCCCTGTTCCATATCACAATAGTGCATTGCCGGATAGGACACCGTATGGTTATAGTACACCGGAAGCTGTCCGCAGTTTCGCGGAAGGGACACCGGCAGTCTGCCGGACGGTGCATATTTTCCAGACAACAGCTCCGCGATTGCTTTTCCTCCCATCGGTCCCGGATAAAAAGCATATAACAGTGCATCTGAATCCTGTGCAATTTCAGGGATTGCATAAGGCCGCCCGGCAATGACTACGGAGATCACCGGTTTTTTCAGCGCACAGACAGCCGTAAACAGTTCGTTCTGGTTCCCGGGGAGCTGTAATCTGGCGGTATCCATGCCCTCCCCACAGTCCATCTCAAGTACTCCCTGTACTTTTGCCGCACCGTTTTCATCGAACAGCGCCCCTTTAAAACGACTCGATGATCCGCCTAATGCCAGCACGATAATATCCGCATTTTCCGCAAGAGAAACAGCCGTCCCGACCTCATGTCCATTATAACAGCGAACCCGGTCTGCACCAAATTCTTTTTCCATGCCGCTCTTTAACGTCTCATATCCTGCCCTGTCCATTGGAGGTGAATAATCACCGATCTGCCGGTAAATATCATCCGCATTTGGACCGATCAGGGCTATTTTTTCTGCTCTCCCAATCGGCAGTACATTTTCATTCTTCAACAACACTACCGACTCGCGCGCCAGTTTTTCCGACTCCTGATATGCCTCTGTCGGAAATGAAACAGCACCATTTTCGCTGTAAGAGGCGGTACGGTTCCCGTTTTCATCAATATAAGGTTTATCCATCAGTCCCTGCTCAAATTTCAAAGTGAGCACTCGAAGGACCGCCTGATCGAGTTCCTTTTCCGTGATAAATCCCTGTTTTAACGCCTCCTCTAACTTTGTATAACCTTCATCCCACAGACTGATATCCACACCTGCTTTCAGTGCAAGTGCTGCCGACCTGATATTATCCCCCGTCATAATGTCTAACTGGTCGATGGCGATGCCATCCGCCATCACGACCCCGTCAAACCCCAATTGTTCCCGCAGAATATCCTGCAGCAGATGTCTGTTGGCATGGCAGAATTTTCCATCGATCTCGTTGTATGCAGCCATAATGCCTTTTACGCCCGCCTCACAACATGCCTTCGCCGCCTGTAAATGGATCTCCCACAGTTCCCTCTCTCCGATCCGCGCTGCGCTGGCATTGACCCCTCCGGTCGTCTCCCCCTGTGCACAAAAGTGTTTTGCAACCACTGCAACGCCCTCTTTCTGGATTCCTGTTACGATCGCCCGCGCGAGCTCTGCCGATAAATATGGATCCTCCCCATAACACTCCTCACTGCGCCCCCATCTTGGGTCTCTTAAAATATCCAGTGCCGAAACCAGTGCAAAATCCACGCCCATCTGCTTTAACTGCCTGCCGCACACCTGCCCTGCCCGCTCATACAATGCCGGGTCAAACGATGCACCTACTGCCAGATTGACCGGGAGCAGATATCCGTCTAACGCCTGATGTCCATGTGGACATTCACTGCTCAGTAAAAATGGAATTCCAAGGCGGCTGTGTTCGATCACATATTTCTGTAACTGATTATATGCCTGCATGGAAAGTCCCCCGGCAAGCCCTGTCTCATAATTTTTTTCCGACCATGGATCTGCACGGTAAAGACCATAGATCGTGCCGATCCCGCCCCACTTTTTTACTTCATCCTTTAATTCCTGCGTAAAAATAATTTTTCCATCTTCTACATGGTAGATCCGAAAACCATATAAATGCTGGTTTAACTGTCCCACTTTTTCTGTTGCGGTCATCTGCGCAAGCAGCGCCTCTGCCCGCTTTCTGCTATCTCTCTCCATATCTGTCCTGTCATTTCTCCTTTATTTTTCGGCTGTATAATGCACTTGCAATAATTCCGAATGCAGACAAAATAAACACCATCTGTATGTTATCTACCGGAATGTTTAAAATCCTGATATCCTTTGCTAATGCCACAAATGTCGAGCCGAGCATGGATGAAAAAAATCCTACAAACCCAACCATTGTTGAGCAGAAGCTGACATAGCTGACACGGTGTTCTAACGGTGCAAAGGCAAACTGCATCCGAAAAGTCGCAATATTGATGCCGCCCCAGGCAACCCCGCTCACAGCCTGTACGACCGGAAGCCAGTAGATACAGTTTTCTTTCGTCAGCAGTCCCCAGCCGATATATGCAACTCCCAGCATAAAAATGGACCCCAGCGTGACAAGCCTCCACGAATAACTGTCTGCTGCCTTCCCCCACAGATTTGCAGCCGCGATCCGCGCCACCGATGCAACCATATTCATGACGGTGATATAAAAATAGGACAGCCCCAGATTCTCTAACATATAAATAGAAAAAAACGGACTGGCAAAATTAGACGCCACACTCCACAGCAGGAAGAAAATCAATATATTGCGGTAATTCTGGTCTGTGAGCGGCATCTGTATTGCTTTCCTTATGTTCAGTGGCTCCACATGTTTCACATTTTCCGGTTCCCGGATCAGCGTGAGACAGGTAATGTCGACCACGCAGATACCGATACCTAAAATGCCGATGATCCGGAATCCCAGAATCTCCTGATCCGCGAAACGGTAGGCATCTAAAATTTTACTTAAGATCAGGGAACCGCCTGTGGACGCAACTAAAGTCATTGAATCCTTCAGTCCGAGATATCTTCCCAACCGTTCTTTTTTCACCAGGCTGATCAGCCAGTTATTTGCCCCGGTGTTGATAAATGCCCCACAGAAATGTGCACAGGAATACAGCACCGCGATCACTGCCACCGAGATTCTCGCTCCTAACATCAATGTCGGAACAAACAGCATCATGAGCAGGCATAAGCGCTGGATGAGTGCAAACTCTACCGTGATCCGTTTGCTGCCTGCGCGGTTCTCATAGACGACAGAGGAAAAAATCTGGATGGTATTCATCAGCGTCGGCAGTGCAGCTATGATCCCGGTCAGTGCCGTCCCCGCACCCACAAGATAGGCAAGTCCCGATAAAAATGCGCCGGAAGTAACCGTAAAAATCTGTGTGGAAGCGCATCCATCGAGGATAAAAAGTGCCCTGCTGGTCCGATACTGTTTTTCCGTAATATGATCGGAACACTCAAAAATATGGCTTAATTTATTGGTCATAACGTAAATCTCCCTATAAAAAGAGAGGCATCCCACCGAACTCTCTTCGGAATCTGAATGCCTCTATATGATTTTAAACGAGTTTTACAGTAACAACTTCATACGGTTTCAGTTGTACACAAACCACTCCGTCTTTCAACTCTAATTCTGCTTCTTCCTCCTCGAGCAGATTGCAGACAAACGCTTTGTTGTAGTTCCCCTCAACTACAAGATTTGTCTTTGTGAGTGCATTTTCGCTCTCATACATACGGATAATGATGCCATGACCAGACTCTGCACACTTGATCGTCTCTAATACAACGTTGGACCTGTCCACAGATGCTTTTGACAACAGGCTTCCCGGCTTTCCTCCTGCCACTGCAATAGCCGGCTGGTTCAGGTCATATGCCTGCTCCACGGTCTTTGCTTCCTGCCATTTTTCCGCATGCGGATAGATTGCATAGGTAAAATAGTGCTCTTCCTGATCTGCCACCGGATTCGGTTCGATGCCGGATTTAATCAGTGTCAGTGCCATATCAGAATCCTTCACGGAATGTCCATATTTGCAGTCATTTAACATGCTGACTCCGTAGTGACCTTCCGAGAGATCGATCCATTTCTGTCCGCAGCTCTCAAAACGTGCTTTATCCCAGCTCGTATTGGTATGCACTTTGCGTGTCAGATTACCAAACTGTACATCAAATGTTGCTTCATCGGTATGTACATTGACCGGGAAATGTACCTTTAACAATGTCTGATGCTCTTTCCAGTCCACATAAGTCTCAAATTCGATCCTTCTGCTGTCTGCATAGAAATGGATCTTCTGGCGGATCACAGAATTGCTCTCCCTGCGCTCGATCTCTAATGTTGTGCGCACCGGACCACACTCTGTCCATTCCATAGAAATCACATCATTGACATCCCAGTACTTTTCGGTATAGTAAATATCCACATCCCAGTTATCAAAGCACATCGGCTTATCCTCGTACATGCGGAACTGATTGCCTTTTTTGCCATCCTGCAGTACTTCCCTGTCGTTTTCCTTATCGTAGATGCGGTCAAAACGTCCCTCCGCATCCAGATGGATCGTATAAAACGGTGTCTCAAGCGTATGGTCATCCACAAGGACAAACGGTGTTTTCTGCTCAATTTCACTGGATACAGCCGCAAATGTCTTATATCCTTTTGACGGCAGATGCTCTACATAGACCACTGCACCTTCTGCAGTCTTCTGTACCGGATAGATCACGCCCTCTGCATCCTTTAACGCTTCCGCATGGATCTCCCCAAGTTCTACGATATCACTGCGGTCGTGTCCGGTTGTATTGAAAATAGTGATGCCTTCGCCATCTCCCACGAGTGCATGGAGACGTTCCTCTTCCAGTGCTTTGATCTCTTTCTGAAGTGCAGCGTATTCTTCCTTTGTCACCTCATATACTTCATGGATCGCAGATCCAGGCAGAATATCATGGAACTGGTTGATCAGGACTTTTTTCCACATGCGGTCGAGTTCTTCTGCCGGATACGCAACCTGTGCCTGTGCTAAAACGGACAACAGTTCCAGATCCATCAGACCAAGTTCCGCCTTACGGTTGCTGCGTTTATTTCTCGCCATGGAGGTATAGGTTCCGCGATGGTACTCAAAGTAAAATTCACCTTCCCATACCGGCAGGCGTCTGTCGCCCTTCACACGCTCCTCAAGTTCTTCAAAATAGGTGCGTGAAAATTCCTGGCGTACTTTCGGAATCCCTTTGATTCCCTTTTCCATACGGATCGAGGTCTCGAGCATCTCTCTGGTCGGGCCGCCGCCGCCATCGCCGTAACCGTAGGAGACTAAGATATCGTTATTGATATCTTTATTCTGGTAACGCATCCATCCTCCCATGATCGCATCCGGGTGCAGCATGCCATTATAGGTCGTAAAGTAATCTTTGATCGGCTGGCTCACGCCAAGGGTCGTGATCAGGTGTGTCAGCACCTCTGTCCCGTCGATTCCACGCCACATCATCGTATCGTAAGGCACTTTATTGAACTGGTTCCATGCAAGCTTCGTCGTCATAAAATAATCAATTCCGCACTTTTTCATGATCTGCGGCAATGCCCCGGAGTAACCGAACACATCCGGCAGCCAGAGGATACGGTTGTCCACGCCAAATTCCTCTTTGAAAAAGCGTTTGCCATGCATAAACTGACGGACGAGGGATTCTCCCGATGTCAGGTTGCAGTCTGCCTCGACCCACATACCGCCTTCCGGCTCCCAGCGTTTCTCTTTGATGCGCTGTTTTGCTTTCTCGTACAATTCCGGATAACGCTCCTTTAAAAATGCATATAACTGCGGCTGGCTGGACATGAACTTATAATTTGGATATTCATCCATCAGCTTTAACACAGTTGCAAAGCTGCGTCCGACTTTTTCTCTTGTCTGTGCCACAGTCCACCACCACGCAACATCGATATGCGTATGTCCGATACAGGTTGCGATCACATCCTCATACCCTGCCATATCCTCATAAAGTGCTTTCTGGATATAAGCAGACGCTTCTCTCACACTCCGGTAAAAGTCTTCGGAATACGGGGTCCTTAAATCCAGCAGATTGATCGTCTCATTGAGCACATACTCAATATCCTTGCGGTTTTTATCATCTGCCTCCATGCGGGAAAACGCTGCAAGCGGAACCCACAGGTCATAATAGAGTTTTTCGATCTCTGCATCGATCTCCTCGATCTGTGTGCGGAGCGCAAATTCCTCATGCATGATCCCGGTATATGCCTGCAGATCGATGGTCAGTGTCTCTCCTGCCTTTCCGCTTCTTGTGATCAGGCACTCCCTGTGGTTCATATCGATACCCTGATAAACCTCCCCGTTCACAAACACGATAAACTGCGGATTTCTTCCGTCATCCCACTCGTCGATCTGTGAGGAAACGCGGATCCATATGCTTTTGCCATCCAGCTCCTCCGGAACGGTATAGGTCGTGCGGAACCAGTAATGACGGTCCTTTCCATACCAGTGCATGGTCTTGCAGTCAAAGTTTTCCCAGGCTGCCTCGTCTTTTAATGCATCCTCCGGGTGAATAAAGTTTCCTTCCTTGTACTCCCACTGTGTCAGTGGAAATACCTGTTTTACTTTTAATTTCTTAAGTTCGTTGCAAATTACACCGACTCTTTTGTCTAAGAAATCCATATTTTCCTCCTTGTCTTGTTTTCTTTCTATATTAAGATCGTTTCCAATCTTTATATAAGTTCCATGATGCAGCCCATTAAATTATCTGGCAGCTGCATTAGCATCATGATTCATACTTTAATTTCCCTGTAATATATACTTTTTCGTTGTTGCTTCTGTAGGATAACAAAACCGTTCTGCTTTTCTCATCCCATACAGACTGCAGTTCCATGTTTTTCCCGCTTTCTGTATGTGCACATAAATCTTCCGGTTTCCCCGGCAGGCGGATCCTCATATTCACCTGAATGTGATCAATTGCCTTCGCCTCAATACTAAGCTGTCCGTTTTCACATACCATATTTTCAATACGCGCTGCCGTTGCGATAATCCTTACATCTTCTTTTATCTTTTCAAGATCAAACAGCAGCTTTTCCTGCCCGGGTTCTACCAAAACCCGCTCCACGACCGGATATTTATCTTCATACAGATCCACAAACAGACCCTCTTTTGTATAAACCGATCCCATATCCGATTCCTGCATGGACGCTATCACAATATACGGATCCCTTCTTACCGACAGATAATTGCACATCTTCCAGTGATATCCGCCCATCTTAAGTCCTTCCCGGATCCAGTTGCGGTATTTATCTGCGATCGCTTCATTCACGCTTAACAGCGCAGGAACTTCATTCCATACGAGAACATTTCCCTCTCCGATCCGGTAACATCCATTGGCTGGTTCCTTATCCATTCCAAACTCTGCAAAAAGATGTTGTGCAGGCGTGTCGCAGAAAAATTTCTGCCACCATTCCTGTAAATAATTATATGGATCAAAGTCTTTTCCAATATAAAAAAGTGTGCCTCCCTGTTTTACCCATTCCACCAGTTTGTGATGAAATTCTTCACTTTCCGGTTTCATAAATTCATAACTTAAGATCAGATACCGATATTTTCTCAGATACTCATCATAGCGGACCATGTGATCAAAATATACCGGCTGTATCGGTAAACCATATTTTAATAATGGCAGTGTCAGTCCAAACCAGTCCGGGAATGCGCAGCATTCTTTATACGCATATTCCATTTTTTCCATGGATAAAAGAAGCTGACGTTCTTCTTCCTTTTGAAAAATAAGACGGTTCATCCAATCTTCCATTCCCGACAGATTGATCTTCTGCCCATGATGTTCCACATGATCCGGGTATGTCCGTTGGTACATACAGCTATCCGCTAAAAATACACCGACCGCATCTTTTTCTGTTTCGTTTTCCCCTTTGGTCATATCTCCCAGTGTCTGTATCATACTTGCCAGAAATGTCGCGTAGGTATCCGGGATATTTTTTGCACCTTCCATATCCTCCGTCGGGATCATCCCCTCCGCAAGACCGACTTTTCTTGGATATCTTCCCTTAAACACCCTGTTTGGCCACGGACACACCTCGTAGTGATCCACATCCGGCCAGAATAAAGCTGCTGTCAGAGTCTTTTTATATTTATCTTCATACTCTTCCCAGCCATGCTCCGGGTTATCTTCCACCGGATCCTGTAAAAACCATACTTCCTTATCTGTCCCTTTAACCAGTTCCTGCATGATGCCATATTCTAAATACGCCGTCTCAAATGTTCTGCTCTTATAATGGCCCTCATATACGTTTCCTGTGCCACTCGTCCCCGTCCATACCTGTGCGATAAAACCATCCACCTCATCGACATCCAAAAGACGGCTTTCCGGACTCATGATCTTCCACTGTGCATAATTTACCAGACTATGCGTCGCCACATAAAAATGGATCTCTTTCCCCGTTTTTCTTCCATACTCTTTGATATTTCTGCTGAGATGTCTGACAAGCCTTCCATATAAATATGCTTTTAATCTGGAACTGCGGTATTTCGCATTGATATTTGTATGGGGCGGTTCCCAATCCACGCCATAATATGCCAGATATTCTTTTTTAAATGCCTCCGAATATCCTCCCGCTTCCCAGAATTCGGGTTCTTCCATATAAATTTCTGTGATCCCTTTATCTATGAGAGTACATAAATGTTCCGTCAGATATTGGATAAAAGACCGTGTCGGCACCATATATGGTGTATCAACCCCGTGCAGGATCGGGTTTCCGTTCCGGTCCGTCTGACATTCATCCCAGTGCTCCTTTCCGTCCCACCTGCCGCACAGATACTCTTTATAATTTCCCCAGGCGCACCCAAGCATTAAATGTACCTTATAGCCCCGCTCCCTATATTGCTGCATCCGGGATTCTAAAGATTCATTCAGACCATAGACCATAACGAAATCCGTCTGAAGGTCAATCTCTGATGACCACGGTTCTATCTCCTGAAACCCCGTTTTGATTTCTTCTTTTTCTCTTATAAAAGCCATACTTTCACCTGCTCTTTATTCACGCTCAATCCATACCGCTGAATGTGGCAATAACACGGTATCATTCACTGGATTTGTAAATTTCCGTTTTCCTTTTAAATTTCCAATCTCATACGGTGTTGACCGATGGTTTACCAAAACCATTCCCGTCTCAAACACACCTGTTTCAATGCCTCTTTCACAGATTCCTGAAACAGGTTTTCCACATACCCCTAACAGATCTTCCAACAGTGTACTTCTTGCCTGAATGATCGGATACATTTCTTTATTTCTCTGTTCATATGGTACATGTGGTATATTTTTTGCCACATAAGAAGCACCTAACTGTACTCCGCAGGAAATAACCTTTCCTTTTTCAATTTCCTGCATAACAATACATTTGCCCGCATCGTCTGCATACGCACTGATACATCTTCCTGTCTCATATCTCTGAAATTCACAGCCCTGTGGAATGACAGGCTTTTGATATATGTACGGTGTTTTTTCACATGGGATCCCCTGAATGCCGAAACAGTTTTTACTTAACCCGCAGTCTGGTCCATGTAGCACGACTCCCCCATTTGTCACCCATTCCCGGATCATTTTTTCCATGTCTGTGTGTTCTTCCGCAAAATAACAGTCATTGGATGGAACGATCAGCATCTTATAGGCGTTTAATTTATTCCCTAAAATGTCCTGATAGCTGATGACATCCGTCTGATACCCAAGATCACAGCATATTTCATACCACCCCAGCATATCCAGCCGGCGGATCTCATTATTTTCCACATCAAACGGTTCATAATCTGACATCTCGGATGGAAAAAGGATTGCGATCTCTTTAAATTTACTTTTTCCCCTTTTTGGAATCACTTCTGCACACCAGGTATTTCCCCTTCTCAGTGAATCTAAAAAGTCATCTTCCATGCGATTTAGCACACCGCCATCATCAAGTCCGTTCATCCCATAGGAAGTGTAGCCATCTACCCCGCACGCGGTCATGGTACCCACAATTTCTTCCGGCGTTAAAAATGCATACAGATCCCGGTAAATATAACGTCCCCAATAGATACCGCCGATACATTCTTTTCCTTCATTCATCACGCGCATCATACTGTGCTGGCAGGAAGTGACATAGGCATCCGGACTCGCATCCGGTCTTGCCGGAACTGTTATGAAATGGCAGGAATCCACATATGGACTGATCGCATACATATCGATCCCCCGCATTGCAGTATCCCACAATTCACTGTAATCCGGATTGTCACTGTCACATTGTTTCTGGCTGTACACATTAAAAAAATATCCCCACTGCGACAGATCCGGACAAAGGAATAATTCCGGGTGGTCTTTTTTGAGGCGTGTCTGCATATCTTTAAAGTACAGCCGCAGTTCTTCTATTTTCCAGGACATGTTATCTTTCCATATCCAGAACTTCTTTGTTCTTTTTTTGATATCCTCTCCGGTATAACAGCTTCCCTCTCCATAAATCACAGAATACCAGTAATCCTCTGGTTTTAACTGCTTAAAATCATCGATATCCAGATCGTACCTCTCATTGAATAACGATATATTGTTTTTATATTTCTCTTGTAAAAATTTCTGATAGCGTTCTATTCCATCCTGGTCAAAACTTGGCGCTGCAATCGGATCCCACATCGTACATGTTGGAAGGACCTGTTTTTGTCCCAACCGGCAGGTGGTACAGCCCTCCCCGTACATTTGAAGGATCTGGTCTACATGCTCTGCCATCGTTTCTCTCGCAGTATCTGACCAGTACTTGTACCATTTTCCACCTTTTTGATCTATTGTCACGACCTCTTCCCCAAATACAGGTGGACTGAAACGGATATGCGGGTACAAATTATCGCCATTCAAATATAACACCAGGAAATTATACGTTAATCCATGTTTCAATGCAGACTGCCCCATATATTCCTGCATTTTTACATATTGGCTCCGTTCTCCGGTTTTATAGCGTTCCCTGAAATCTTCCCAGTCTTTTGTGTCAAACATAACGCTGTTATAACCAAGATTTTTGATCAGTTCCATCGTCTCATCCACAAAATCCGGATCGTCATATCCCGGACTGTAAAAATTTCCAAATATTACATTCATATATGGTTTTCCCGAATTTTTCTCTATCATTCTTTTCTCCCACTGCTGTTTCCAGAAATTTTTTGCAAAAACAGAGCTGTCACAAATAATATTATTATTATTTTGTAACAACTCCGTTTTTTATTACATACTTTCCATGCTTTCCATTAATTCATTTACTGTCGTAAACGCAAGTCCTGTAACTGTATCTGCACAGCCATAGTAAATTGCAATTCTTCCTGTTTCTGCGTCCGTAAGCGCAGCACACGGAAATACGACATTCGGAACATCTCCCATACACTCATAAATTTCATGTGGTGCCAGAATATAATTTTTTGTCCGCTTTAAGACTTTCCATGGTTGTTCGAGATCTAACAGTGCACAGCCCATACGGTATACAAAACCGTTACAGGTGTTGATAACACCGTGGTAGATCACAAGCCATCCTTCTTCTGTCTCGATCGGGATACAGCCTGCACCAATTTTGGTTGACTGCCATGCTGACTCGTCCCCTTTGATGGTTCCCATCACATATCTGTGGACACCCCAGTGTTTCATGTCAGGACTTTCACTGACGAAGATATCTCCAAACGGCGTATGTCCATTATCACTTGGACGGCTTAACATATAGTAGTTTCCATTGATCTTTCTCGGAAAAAGAACTCCATTTCTGTTAAATGGCAAAAATGCATTTTCCAACTGATAAAATGTTTTAAAATCAAATGTATAACCTACGCCGATCGTTGGATATCCATGATATCCATTACACCAGGTGATATAATAGCGGTCCTCTATAAAACATACTCTCGGATCATATCTGTAATCTCTTTTTCCAATCTCTTCATCATCACAGTGGAATACGATCGGATCATCCGAAATATCCCAATGGATCCCGTCTTTACTAAACCCTGCAAAGATATCCATACTGATCGATCTGCTGTCGCAGCGGAATATTCCTGCATATCCATCTTCAAACGGAACGACCGCACTGTTAAAAATGCTGTTTGAATTTCTGGTCGCAAAGCGATCAATGATTGGATTTGCTTTATATCTCCATACAGGAAGTTTATCGTTTTCGTCCTTGTCTTGCCATGGCATATCCGGCAATGCTTTTCCTACTATTTTACTCATATTTACTGTTCTTCCTACTGTTTATTTGCTAAAAATTCATCAATCTGTGACTGTGCCTCATCTAAGACATCCTGGAATCCTGCATTCATTAATTCCTCTTTGATCTCCGGAACTGCTTCCTTCGGATCTCTTACACCTGTGAGGACTTCACTCTTGTAACGTAACCATACTTCTGTACAGTTTGATAACTGATCCTCAACGTTTGATGTATCAAATGTAAATCCTAACAGAACAGATGGTACTGCATTTTCATTTAACTCTTTCACTTCATCCCACTGATTTACAGTATCTGTATCCTGCTGTGTAACGGTAAAGAATGTTCCCTGTGTATAACCTGCCATTGTCCAGTCTTCATTGAGTTTGTGAACTTTATTGTCATCTGTGTACTCAAAGTTTACTCCCTCTTCTCCATAGTAGAACATATCCCTAAGAGTCGTATCTGTATTTACAAGATCTAAGAACTGTAAACATTTCTCAGGATATTTTGTATTTGCAGAGATCATGTTAATAGAACCGCGAACTGTATCATTCGATAAGATCGTATCGCCAATTTTTGCAACCTCAACATCTTTTCCCATCTGTGGACCCCAGGATGTCTGTGCTGCGGTAGACCATCCCTGTGCCACTCTCCAGACATTATATACACGGCCTTCGGAAAGTGTAGATGCATCCGGATTGATAATACCGTCCTGATACCACTCATGAATGGTCTCTAACTCTGAATAAATATCATCCTGTTCCAGTGTATAGCATACTTTCGCATCTTTATCATTGTACTTTACACCAAGTGCCTGGCATCCGGCACCTAACTGATCATAAGTATCAAAGATATAATACAGACCATCATTCTTTACATAGACCGGATAATCATTGGTATCACTTTTGATCTGCTTAAAGGTATCTGTCAGGGAAGATATGTCTGTCATAGATTCAATATCAAGATTATACTTGTCAACGATCTCCTTATCCCAGATCGCATAATTGGATAATGAGCTGTCTTTGTAGGTCGGAACTGCATAAATCTTTCCATCGATCGCTACTGCATCCCAATAGTCACTTGGCATAAGTTCCTTCAAGCCCGGCATATTATCATCGATCAGATCTGTAATGTCATAGTAAGCTCCGAGTTTTGTATCAGATGTATAAACATTTCCGTTGCCGAAAATAATGTCATAATCTTCATTGGTACTGATAATGATATTTCTACGGTTATCCCAGTCTCCCCAGGCAACTACTTCCATATCAATATTTACACCTATTTTTTCGCCGACATAATCATTCACTTTCTTTACCCAGGAATCATAGTTATCCGGCATTCCACTTCCAATTGTGACCCACTTCAAAGTAACGATATCATCGCTTTTACTGCCTGAAGCGGTGGAGTCCCCCTGGCTTTCAGAACTATTTCCACACCCTGCGAATAATCCTGCGGTCATCATTGCTGCAAGCCCCAATGACACAATTCTCTTTTTCATCATAAAATTTTCCTCCTAAATCTGATATCTCTTATTTTGTTTACACGGTATCATCCTTTTACAGAGCCGATGGTCAGACCTGAAATAAAATACTTCTGGAAAAATGGATATACACATGCAATAGGAACCACGATAATAATAGCGATCGCCATTCTCACACTCTCTGTCGGCATACTTGCTTTATACTGCTGCAATGAAAGCCCGCCATATGGATTGTTCGCTATATACTCAATATTGTTCTGGATATTATTCAGCATAGACTGTAATGTCTGTAAATTCTTGTCTGAAATATATAAGGATGCCTGAAACCAGTCATTCCAATATCCAAATGCCGCGAACAGTGCGATCGTTGCAATGATCGGCTTTGAAATCGGTAAAATGATCTGTGCAAAAATTCGAAGCTGTCCTGCGCCATCAATTTTTGCCGATTCCACGATGGAATCTGGGATCGTCGTTTTAAAAAAGGTTTTACAGATCACAATATTAAATGGCGATACCGCAAGCGGCAGGATCAATGCCCAGATAGAATTTCTCAAATGCAGGATATTTGTATTAACAACGTATCCGGCGAGCATACCACCGTTGAAAATCATCGGGATAAAAATCACCCAGGTATAAAAACTTTTCAGTTTATAAGTATTTCTTGAAACAACATATCCCATCGTCGTTGTCAGCAGTACTGACAAAATAATACCAAGCGCGGTAACCAGAATGGAAATGAATGTTGCATGTAAAATAGTTCCTCTTTCATTCCACAGAAACTGATATGCCGCTGCCGAAAGTTCCTGTGGTATTAACTGATATCCATTTTTCTGTATTGATGTCTCACTCGAAATAGAGATAGAAAACACAAATACGATTGGAAAAATACACAACGCTGATAATATAATAAAAATGATATTAAAAAACACATTCGTGCTTTTTTTAATCTGATTAAGTTCTTTTTCTTTTCTTAATTTGTTGCGTGCCATATTGCTATCCCCCTATATAATCGCGCTGTCTTCATCAACTTTTTTTACCAGCCAGTTTGTAAGCAAAATAGTTGCACAACAGCATACAGACTGGAAGAATGAAGCCGCTGCTGTCTTTCCAATTGGTGCGCTCGACTGGATTGCTTTGTAAATATATGTATCAAATGTAGATGCAACGTTGTACAGGGACGCCGGTATTCCACCCGTTGCCTGATAAAACAGACCAAAATCAGAATAAAAGATTTTTCCTGCATCCAGGATCAGCATCATGATCAGAACGGGTTTGATGCATGGCATTGTGATATGTTTTGTCTGCTGCCATTTGGTTGCACCGTCCATAACTGCCGCTTCATACAGAGACGGATCAATTCCGGTGATCGTTGCCAGGTAGATGACCATTCCATATCCCATGCCTTTCCAGATCCTTAAAAAGGTAAGGATAAACGGCCAGTATTTCGGTTCCTGATACCACATGATCTTTGTTCCACCAAGTGCAACAATGATATTATTTAAATAACCTTTTTCCGGCGTTAATACTGCATAAACAATATAACTGATCACAACCCATGACATAAAATACGGGAAAAACATCATCGTCTGATATGCTTTTGATGCCAATTTATTCCGCAAATTGCTCAGCATCAGCGCAAATCCTACTGCAACGGCCGCTCCCAGTGCAATAAACACAAGATTGTAAACGATCGTATTTCTCAATAACATCCAAAAGGCATTTGATTTAAAGAAATATGTGAAATTAGACCAGCCCACCCAGTCACTGTGAAGCAGATTATAGATAAATCCATGCCCCGGGCTCAATTTATAATCTTTAAATGCAATGATAATTCCAAACATTGGAAGGTAAGAAAACAATACAAACCATATAAAAGTTGGAAGAGAAATCAGTGTTAAATCCGTATCATCTCTTGTCCAACGTCTTTTTCCCTTCTTTTTCTTTATCTCTTTCATCAGTCTCCTCCTTTACTTTTGTTTCCCTGTTTATGAACAAATATTAACTTTTATTTTATATTTTGTCAATAATTTTATTAACTTTTTTATCCATTTGTCGTCACTTTTGTTGTTCTTAATATATTTTTATATAGCATTTTGTGCATTTCAACTATTTTTCAGTTGTTTTTTATTAATTGAACCGCCTCTTGTTAACATTTGTTAATTTTTTTTGTTGCAAACATCATCTCTTTAATGCTATACTGTACTTATAATTTCAAACTACATACCTGTCTTTTATTGACTGCAACTACACATTTTTCTATTTGTACTATAAATCTAAAAAGGAGTATTTCTACTATGAGTAAAGTAACTATGCAAGACATTGCAGATGAATTGGGGATCTCACGCGTTACGGTATGGAAAGTATTTAACAATCATTCAGGCGTTTCAGAAGCAGTTCGTGAAAGCGTACTTCAAAAGGCAAAAGAATTAGGATATTCCAAATTCATGCAGGAGCCCGCCGCAATCCCTAACGACCCGCAAGAGGATAAAACAGTCTCTTTAATCGTATCCCGCCCGGACTCCTCTACATTCTGGACAAACATTATCCATAGATTAGCGCAGGAACTGGCAACCCATAATATTAACCTTCTTTATACTTATGTGCCATCCTCCTATACACCTTCTTACTCCTTTCCCTCTGCCCTGACCAACGGAACTGTCTCTGGGGCAATTATTCTGAATGTATATGACACGAAAATGGTTGAATTAATTAATAACACTTTAAACATCCCTAAAGTGTTCCTTGATACGGTACCCGAAGTCGGCAACCGTGCTTTACATGGCGACCTGCTGCTGATCGAGGGCTATAATACCATGTATGAAATCACACAATCCATACTGGAAAGAGGCATTACGAACATAGGCTTTATTGGCGATATCCATTACGCGATCACGAACAAAGACCGGTATATTGGTTTCTGCCATTGCCTGAAAGATCATAATATTCCCTTAAATCCAGCCATCTGTCACACGGATCCCATTGGTATTTTCTCATATCATAATGATCTGTATGCCTTTTTGGATTCTATCCCGGAACTTCCACAGGCTTTCATTTGCGCAAGTGACTATATTGCCCATTTTCTTCACCTGTACCTGACAGAACATCCGGAGCGTATTCCAAACGGTATTATCCTCACCGGATTTGACGGAAGCAATGAATATACGAACATCAACGGACTTCTCACAACCGCTTACGTTCACACCAGCCTCCTGGGAAAAAGACTTTCTTTACAGATCATCTATCGGATGGATCATCCTGATGCGCCCTTCGAGCTGACATATATCAGCCCTGAAATTGTGTACCGGGATTCTATCGTAGACTGACCTTTCAAATTCTGTTCATCATCTTTCATAGCAATGTTATCAAAAGTTAACAGAGTTGTTTGTTATGTTTAAATAAATTAAGCAGATAGCTCAAAAATTTAAACTTATATTTGTGAACTATAGAGAAAAAGCACAAAATACAACACAAAAAGTTGACATTGATAACAAAAACAGATAACTTTATGATAACATATTATTAACAAATGATAAGGCGAGTTAAAAAATATGTTTAAGAAGTAACACTATGAAAAGACGGTGGGAGAAAAAAGAAAGGAAATGTTTTATGAAAAACAAAGTTTTAGGAAGAAGATGCATTGCCATTTCTCTGGCAGCAGCATTATCTGCAGGCTTAACAGCCTGTGGCAACACAGGGGGTGACACACAAGCTGCCACGACGGAAACAACTCAAATAACAGAGACAGTTCAAACGGCAGAGAGAATTTATTCTCTTACGGAAGAGAATGAAAATCAGGAGCTTACGATGGCGCGTCAGCCGGAATCCTCTTACTGGTTTCCATCTGAACTTTTAAGCTGGGATGCAAAAACAGATGAAGATTTGCGTTTCAATGTAAGTACCGTCCCCCTTTCAGAGCGCGCCGCAAGAGAACATTTGCAGACAGTAAACTCAACTCAGAACAAAGAAACAAATATCATGGCAATTTCCATTATGAACAGCAGTACCAGTGGAAACCCGCCTCATGGTCTGAATAAAGTGAATGCAAATACTTTCACCTACTGGCAGTATGTGGATACGCTGGTTTACTGGGGTGGTTCTTCCGGAGAAGGTCTCATTGTATCGCCAAGCCCTGACGTTGTAGATGCAGCACATAAAAATGGCGTAAGAGTTCTTGGAACTGTTTTCATGCCTCAGACCGCACATGGCGGTAAAATGGAGTGGTTAGAAGACCTGCTTGTAAAAAATGAAGATGGCTCTTATCCGGTAGCAGACAAACTCATTGAAGTTGCGCAGACTTATGGTTTTGAGGGCTGGTTCATGAATCAGGAAACCGAAGGAACCGATGAAGAACCGCTGACTGCAGACCATGCGGCGCGCATGCAGCAATTTATCCAATATTTCAAAGAGCAGGCACCGGATCTGGATCTGGTCTACTATGATTCCATGACCGTGGACGGCAGGATGGATTGGCAGAATGCCTTAACAGAAGAAAACCTTGCTTATCTTGTGTCCGAAGACGGAGAACCCGTCGCCGATGCAATGTTTTTAAATTTCTGGTGGACTTCAGACACCCTTTCCGATCAGGAACTTCTGAAGAAGTCTGCCGCACTTGCTTCCGAAAACGGTATCAACCCTTATGATCTCTATGCGGGTGTAGATATCCAGAGCGAGGGCTATCATACGGAAATTAAATGGGATTTATTCGAAAACGAAAAAGGCGGGACCTATACTTCACTGGGACTTTACTGTCCAAGCTGGGCTTATACTTCTGCTGATACGATCCAGAATTTCTGGAAACAGGAAAATAAACTCTGGGTCAACTCCATGGGTGATCCATCCGCAGATGTCAAAAAACTCAGTAACACACAGTGGAAAGGTATTTCCTCTTATATAGTAGAGCGTACGCCTCTGACATCTCTACCGTTTGTAACAAATTTCTCTACAGGGAATGGTTACAGTTTCTTTAAGAACGGCAGCCAGATAAGCTTACTTGACTGGAACAACCGCAGCATCGCAGATATTATGCCAACCTACCGTTATATTATTGAAAACGGTGACGGCAATAAATTAAGTGCTGATCTGGATGTAGCAGATGCTTACTATGGTGGAACAAGCCTCATTTTAAGAGGCAATATGGCAAAAGATACCTCTTCCACAATTAAGTTATATGCTGCAGAACTTACCGCTGCAGACAATATGATCTATACGACTGCTGCAAAGGCAAAGGGAACAGAAATTACTTTAAATGCGGTACTTGAATTAGAAGATGGTTCTGTTGTGACATTAGAGGGTGACCAGAACGTCGGTGAGGAATGGACCGTTGTCTCTTATGATACTTCTTCTATCATAGGAAAGACGATCAAATCCATCTCTTATGAGATAACTTCTGCTGAAGATGTGAGCGGACTGCAGTTACGTTTCGGTAACATCACAATGATGGAGGCAGATTCCGAAGAAAATGCAGCCGTAAGCAATCTGGAAGTATTAGATTCCGAGTTTGATGAAGATGGAATGTATGCAGGTGTACGTCTTGCGTGGAATTCAGATACAGCTGCTGATTATTATGAAGTTTACCGGGTGAATCAGGATAATTCCAGATCCCTGCTTGGCGTATCCAACACAACCAGTTTCTATATCAACACACTTCCCCGTACAGATGATACCAACAAGTCTGCCTTTGAGGTCGTTCCAGTCAATGCAGCCTTTGAAGAGGGAAACAGTGCACAGGTCGTTATGGATTGGCCAGACAACAGTCTGCCGAAAGCAGATTTTGCAGCAGATGTAACACTGGCTGCACCAGGTACGAAGATTACTTTTGAAAGTTTATGCTCTGCAAATACAGAAACCGTAAACTGGACATTTACAGGAGCAGATATCGAAACAGCAGAAGGCGAGAGCGTATCGGTATCTTATCCAGAAGAGGGCATCTACAATGTTAAGGTAACAGCGGTGAATAAGGCTGGAAGCATTGAGAAAGAAAAAGAAGGCTATATTGTTATCACCTCAGATGCAGCAGATGGTCTTGTACTTCTTTCCCAGGGAGCAGGAACCGAAGCAGACGCATATGTAAATGAAAACGAAGCGCCGGAGTTTGCGGTAGATGGCGATGTTTCGACGAAATGGTGTGCAACAGGAGCTGCACCTCATGAAATTACCCTTGATTTAGGCGAAGTGAATACCGTAAGTGCAGTTGACATTTTCCATGCAGAAGCAGGTGGCGAGAGTGCAGACATGAACACGAAATCTTATACCATTCTTGTCAGCCAGGATGGAAATAGTTTTGAAGAAGTATACAGCGTGACAAAAAATACAAATGGCACGACGCACAATGCATTTACACCAAAAGACGCACGGTATGTGAAACTCGTAGTAAATAAACCTACACAGGGAAGCGACAGTGCTGCGCGTATTTATGAGATTGAAGTTTATGGAATAAAATAATTTAAACTCTGTAAACACAAAAGGACTGGCATTGCTGAATTTTTATCAGCTTACTGCCAGTCCTTTTTTGTGCGTCATCTCTGTTTATGCTCTCCATCCGATCGTCCGGATCTCATGTTTTCCTAATACGATTTCCTTCTCTTCTTTCTGTAACTGGTCTTTTTCCAGCAGATCATAGGTATAAACTTCAGGCTGTGAGACAGAAACCGTCGTCTCTTCATCCGAAAGGTTGCAGAAACGCAAAATCACATTCCCGGTCAGCATACTGTGTTTTAATGCTGTCGGAACTGCCTGTAAATGTTTCTTTTCTACAAACCGGTAAGTCTGCGGCAGGGTTCCCGTCTGTCTTTCCATTCCCGCGGTCTGCCAGTCTGTCTGGAACTGGTATGCCTCCTCGTAGGAATGATAAAGTTCCTCCCCTGCGCCATGCGGGATGATCTCATATTCCGTGGTCTTTTCGCCCAGGCACTGTGCTTCCGGTGTTAAAAATACACCCCAGTCTCCCAGCTCGCGCACACCACGGTGAAGTGTTACTGCGATCGTATTTTTTCCGTCACGCAAAATCTCATACTCTGCAAGACCTTTATTGGCGATGGTGAGTCCATATGCATCCTCATGCACATTGACAAAGCACTGCTGATGCTGGGCATTGCAAGGATTTTCCCATGTATCTGCCGGTACGTTCGGGCGTTTTGCCACCTCAAATACAGAATCTGCGTAATGGAAATCTGTATGTAATCCCGTCTCAAAAAGGACGCGCAGACGGTGGTCTTTGATCTGGTTATTGAAAGCGGTCTTTACTTTCAGTCCTTTTCCGTGCTTCTCTAAGGTATACTCTGTCACGATCTCAAATGGAACCAGATGACTGCCTCGGGATGCCTTGCGGTGTTTAAACTCTACAAGATCCTCGATCTCTCCTGCCAGCGTCTCATCGGCTGCATCCGGGAGCATCATCGTATGTTTTACACGGATCACGGCGCGGCATGCGTTATCTTCTGCCACTGTGATCTCTGCTTTCGTCCCTTTTGTCGTCACCGGTACGTCATTTACCGGGGCAAAGAAAATATATTCGTTTCCGATATCCCCGCAGTCCTCAAAGATACCAAGTCCCCTGTATACATGACCTGTCTTTTTATCAGTCAGTTCCACAGAGCCATCTTCATTAAAGTATGCCTTTAAAAACTCATTTTCCAGTGTATTTTCTGCTGTGATCAATGACTCCACAGTATTGATACATTCTGCACTTGCATATTCTGCACTCTGATGTCCCGCTGCCTCTGCCAACACATAAGTGTCCCATCCAAATGCCGGCACATCGGCTGCTTCCATGGTGATCTTTACGCGTTTTGCAATATATGGCTGGCGGAATTTATCTTTTGGCAGGTCATAATTAAAATGATTTGCAATTTCAGTGACAACCGCCGGGATCTCTCTTCCGTCTTTGTCAAGTACACGGTATTCCGGGAGTTTCTTTTCATGCATGCGCGCTGCCACTTCGGCTACCGGCGCTTCACTGAAATACATGCGATCGGTTTCTAACTCCATCTCCACAACACCTGTGCGGTCCCAGCCGGTCGTATTGACCACGACAAATGGAATGTTTCCTTCCTTCACTGCACTGGTATTGATCTTTCCTTTCAGATAGTCCATACACATGGAAATAATGTGCAGTGCCACCTGTTCTGTCTTTTCAAAACGGGTTATCATCTCACGATGTACATCATCCACGCTGCATCCGCAGATACTGTCGTGCGGATGATTCTGCATCAGAAGTTTCCATCCATAAGTAAACAGATCCTGCGGATATTCCATCCCCTCTTTTGCCGCAATCGCAGCGAGCGGTTCTGCCACTTTCTCAAACAGCATCTCACAGCGGACATTCCACTGTTTGATATAAATGCGGGAGGATGCTGTGTTCGCTAACGTATACCATCCATCCGTCTTCTGGCTGCGCAGTTCGCCCGTGATCATGTTCAGATCGTCCGGCAGTTCCTTTTTTATCTGCTCCACATAACCGGCGAAATCAGAATGTACGAAATCCACATCCGGGTACAGCGCATTTGCCGTGCGGATGGCAGCTGACAGATCCGTCTGTACCGGCTGATGATCACAGCCATTCATGAATAAAAGCTGGTCCGTACTGGCATAACGCACAGCATCTGCAAGTTTTTTATCCCAGTACACTTTTGACTTTTCTTCTTCCACCGGCACTTCTGCGCCGTTGTTGTACCAGTTTGCAAATAAAATGCCAAGCACCGCAGATCCGTCTGCTGACTGCCAGTTCATCTCGGAATAAGTGGACTCATAGGCTTCTGTTGTCTGATTATTAAATCCGGTCGGTTTTACACCTCTTCCGAATACCGCCGTGTCAATGCCTGCCTTCTTTAAAAGCTGCGGCGCCTGTCCCATATTTCCAAAGGAATCCGGGAAGTATCCGATCTTTGTCCACTTTCCGCCAAATTCCTGTGCAAGTTTATAACCCATCTGTAAGTTTCTGACATTCGACTCGCTGCTTGTCAGAAATTCATCCTGCAATACATACCATGGACCGATTGCAATCCTGCCATCCTCGATCAGCTTCTGCAGACGTGCACGGTTTTCGGGCCGTACCTGAAGATAATCTTCCAGCATGATGGTCTGCCCATCCAGATGAAAACATTTATATTCTTTATCTTTTTCCATGGTATCAATCAGCGTATCCATCATTTCAATATAAAGCATATGATGTTTTTCATATGGAAGATACCATTCTCTGTCCCAGTGTGTATGAGAAATAATATGCGCTTTTTTCATAGTAGTCTCCATTCCTGCCCGTATCTCAGGGCATCACAAAAGTCTCCATTCCTGCCCATTTTCGCCCCCCTGCTTTTCATTCTTATCACAGGTTTGTGCGCAGGCACAAATATTTTTCGTTTTTAAAGGGTAACTTTCTGTCCGCAATAGTCCAGTACAAGTTCACAGAATACGGAATTTGCCCAGGAAAACCAGGGACGTGTAAAATCATCCGGGTGATCCACATGGAATGACTCATGTACCAGATCTGTCCCCGCATCACAGGCTGCGATCCTCTCAAGCATTTTTAATTTTTCTTCCATGGAGTCAGAGGTAAGTCCCTGCATTGCCAGAGCCATCGGCCAGATGAAACGTGTGTATGTATGCGGGCTTCCGATTCCCTTCGCGCACTCTCCACTGAAATAATACGGGTTCTGGTCGCTTAGGATCACTTTTCTGGTGTTCCGGTATCTCTCATTTTTATTGTCGCAATAGCCATAGTATGGCATCGCAAGAAGGCTCGGCAGATTTGCGTCATCCATCACAAGATACTGGCCAAAACCATCTACCTCATATGCGTAGTATTCCGTCTTCTGTGCCGGAAGAATGGCAAGTGTCTCGATCGCATTTCTCACTTCCTCTGAGAAAGCATCTGCCTCTTCTGCCAGTTTCTCATCATGGTAGATCTCACGGGCGATCTCTGCAATATTTCCAAGGATCACAGAAGCTAACATATTTGACGGGATCAGATATCCATAGACACAGGCATCATCACTCGGACGGAAACCGGACCAGATCAGTCCGACATTGCTTTTTACCAGCGCACCTTTTCCGTCCCTTGAGAGGGTATCGGTAAAACTGCAGTTTTCTCTTTCAAATGTATACGGGGAGGCATTTTCATGATCCTGTTCCGTGCGGAATACGCGGATCACGGTTTTTGCGGCTTCTAACCATTCTCCGGTAAACTGCTCCGTACATCCTGTATTCTTCCAGAGCAGATAGGAAAGCTGCACCGGATAGCATAAGGAATCGATCTCATATTTCCGCTCCCACAGCTCCGGTTTCATATCCGTCTTGTCATGATCCCAGCACTGTCCGTCGCCGTTTTCATTAAATGCATTGGCATATGGATCTAAAAGAATGCACTGCATCTGTTTTTTGATCAACCCGCAGATCAGTTCCACAAGCTCCGGTTCTTCTTTTGCAAACAATAAGAACGGGCGGAGCTGGCATGCCGAATCGCGCAGCCACATGGCAGGGATGTCCCCCGTGATCACAAATACCGTGTCATCTTCTTTTACTTTAATGGTCGTCTGCAGCGTATTCGAAATACATTTTTCAAACATGACAGCGATCTTGCTGTCTGCACCAAATTTTTCTTTTACAAGAGCGACCGTACGCTCGATCGCTGCATAATTTTCTTTTACTTTCATCTTATCCTCCTGTTTTACACGATCCCCGATATCTGATAAGGGATCAGAATATCTTCGGTCTGTTTCTTTCCGGCTGTAATTTCCTCTAAAAGCGTGACTGCCTGCTGTCCCATCGCAAATTCATTCTGCCGCACATGGATAAAGTCATCCTGCTCATAGACCTCATCAATGCCGTCAAATACGGCAATCGTTTTTGAGATTCCCCGCTGTTTTAAATATTTTGAAAGGAGTACCCCGATCCGGTATTCAGCGGCAATATATGCCGTACAGTCCCTGTTTTTTTCCAGGATCTCCGCAATCTGCGCATAGTCAAATTCCCGGTATTCTTTTTCGATGTCCTCTGGAATGTGGTTATATTTTTCCAGTTTTGCAAGTGCCCCGTTGGCATCCTCATATTTGAGCATACAATGGACAAATCCTTCGTAGCGCTCATGGATCGTTGTCGTCGTGACGGATGCATGCGTCAGAAAACAGATTTTTTCATGTCCCATTGCGATCAGCTTTTTGGTGACTTCTTTCGCCGCTTCATAATTATCCGTTCTGACACACGGGATCGAAATGCCCTGCATCCGCCGGTCCACAAGCACCAGCGGATAACCAGCCAGCGCCAGCTCTAACACCTTACTGTTATAATTGTCCCCCTGTGCACAGAGAAGCAGAATACCTTTTACTCCCGCACGGATCGCCGCGTCGATCGCCTGTTTTTCCTTTTCGATGCTTCCATAAGTACACTTAAACAAAAGGTCTAACTGTCTCCTGTCACATTCACTCTCGATCCCCTGCAAAAGCCGTGTGCCAAAATCGCTTCCAAACCCGTCGAATATCACACCGATCCGCTGATTGGCTGCCTCCTGGCTTTCTTTTTTTATCTCCACAACAGCAGCGGGCCTGCACACAAAAGAACCTCTTCCCGGCTCTCTGTTGATCTGATTTTCTTTTGCCAGCATATCCATCGCCTTTTTCGCCGTAATACGGCTTACACCATAAAGCTCTGCTAACTCCTTCTCCGATGGCAGCCGGTCCCCCGGCTGGTAATCTCCACTCTGTATTTTTGCAAGCAGATCCCCATAGATCCGCTCATACATAATTGTTTTTCCCATTGCCGCCTCCGTTATGCTTTCTGTGACACCGTGCACTACAATTTTACACTACCAGATTTGCTGCTCCGATGATCCCGGCATCATTTCCAAGTACAGAGGTCACGATATCCGCAATATGTCCATGGCTGCCACCGAAACACATATCCTTCACCAGATCCTTAAGCGGTGCGGTCAGATTGTCTTTCTGCGCAGCAACTCCTCCGCCAAGGATCACCTTTTCCGGCCGGAATGTATTGATCACATTTGCAATCCCGCATGCGAGATAGCCCTCATATTCTTTTACAGTTTCCATGCCGGCTTCATCCCCGGCTTTTGCAGCGTCAAACGGGATCTTACCATTCATCTGTTCCAGATCATTCCCACACATCTCATTCATGATAGACTCCGGATGCTCTGCTGCCTTTTCCCGCGCGATCCGAAGAAGTGCAGACGCAGAGGCATAGGCTTCTAAGCATCCTTTTCTTCCGCAGGTACATCGGATGCCATCATAGCGGATAGACAGATGTCCTAACTCACAGCCTCCCGGCATCGCACCACGGAAAATCTTTTTATCCAGGATCACTCCACTGCCCACGCCGGTTCCAAGTGTCAGAAGCACTGCATTTTCTGCACCTTCCGCCGCACCGGCACATACTTCTCCCAACGCCGCAGCATCCGCATCATTGGCAATTTCAATTCTTGTATCCAGATGTTTTTTCAGTTCTTCCACGATTGGTACATTTTCCCAGCCAAAATTATTAGAATACAGGATCACTCCCTGCTTTGCATCGATCGTTCCCGGACTTCCGATTCCAATCCCCCCGCACTGTTCTAATGTCATGCCTGCATTTTCAAGCATCTGCCGTACGGCATCTGCCATGCGCTCCACCAGCGTCTGATACGGCACCGTCAGATCGGTTGGAATCGTAATCCTCCCAATGATCTTGTTTTCCTCATTTACCAGCCCCATTTTGATGGACATACCGCCCATATCGATCCCCAGCTTCATTTTTTCCTCCTTTAGTATATCATTTGTATATCATTTAGATTTATTAATATGTCATATCAGAATCAAATATATCATTTTGTTGTGTATTTGTAAAGATAAAGCAAAAGCATTCCATAATTTGCATTGTATAATTATAAAAAAAGTGTTACCATGGTACTAAAATATTATTAAACCTTTTATTTCCAGAGGAGGAATATCTTTAAAATGTCAAAAGACAAGCAACAAAAAAACAAAAGTAACACCGGTACAGCCTCCGCTGTACTGCAATTCCACGACCGCCCGCTTGCATACAAGCTGTCTGTCGCTGTCGCACTGCTTCTTGTCATCTGTATGTCTCTTATGATCTTAATCAGTGCAGTCATCGCCGGACGTTCCTTAAACAAGACCGTCAGCGGTGAATTTAACGGCATCGCAACCGAGAATGCCTTAATAGTACAGAGTGTGATCGATACTGCTTCCAACACAGCAACCACGATCCAGAACTACATGCTTGACCGCTATGACGAGTATTCGAAAAACGGATACAGCGGCGAAGTGGCAAAGAGTGAAGTCTATGACGTCGACCTGCAGGAAATGAACAAAAGGATCGAAGAATTTTTAATCAGTATGGCTGCTTCTACCGTAACGAACAATGAAGCCATTGATGGTGTCGGTGTCTTCTTTGAACCGAACGCATTTGATCCTGCGGTCAAAGATTACACTGTCTATGTCAGTGTCGATGATGCAAAAAACGGAACCGTACAGAGCTATGGAAGTTATGATTCCTACGGATCACAGGATTACTATAAGAAAGCTGCAGAGACCAAGCAGGACTGCTTTACCGATCCATATGAAGATCAGGGTATCAACATGGTCAGCGCTTCTTTCCCGATTGTCTATAATGATGAAGTCCAGGGTGTAATCCTTGTAGATATCAATCTTGCTGCATTCAGTGATATGTTAGTCTCCACAGACTCCAAATATCCAAGTATGTATGTGGACATTTACAACGCAGATGCCATGATGGTCTTTGACAGCGAATCGACAGACTGCATCGGACAGTCCTTACAGGATCTTTTGTCTGCAAAGGATTTTGCAAAGATCCAGTCTGGTATCGACACCAAATCAAGTTTTACGGTCAGCACCAGAAAGGCAAGCAACCATCGCCAGATCGTAAGATACTTTACGCCAATTGATGCTGCCGGACAGACCTGGTGGGCTGCAAGTGCACTTACCAAAACAGATTTAAACCGCAATACATTGATACTCGTCGTAATTATGGTCTTACTTGCCATTGCAACGGTACTTATCATTATTGTGATCAGTTCACGACTGCTGCGTAAATATATCAAGCCGATCGATGACGTTGTCACTGTGGCAAGCCAGCTTTCCGACGGTGATTTCAATGCTTCTGTACAGCCGACCTACCATGATGAGATCGGTGGACTCGCAGAGACATTCGATGTAATGGCTGCACGTCTGCGTGAAAGTATCAAAGATATTACCCGTGGTTTAAAAGAAATGGCAGCCGGCAACTTTAACATTGCAGCAGAGGCAGAACATGTCGGTGATTTCAAAGAGATCGAAACCGCCCTCTCAACCGTACTGGTTGACTTATCCAAAACGCTCCGCGAGATTGGAGAAGTATCCGAGCTGGTTGCTTCCAATGCCTCCCAGATTGCAGACGGTGCTCAGTCCCTGACCGAGGGTGCTACCGATCAGGCAAGTTCTGTGGATGAACTGCAGAGTACGATCATGAATGTATCTGAACAGGTACAGATCAATGCCCAGAACGCTAACGCAGCAAATGAAAAGGCAAAAATCGTCGGTGATGAGATCACAAAGAGCAACGAGCAGATGCAGCAGGTCGTACATGCAATGGAGACGATCAACGAAAGCTCACAGCAGATCAGCTCGATCATCAATACGATCAACGACATTGCTTCCCAGACAAACCTGCTCGCCTTAAATGCTTCCATCGAGGCTGCCAGAGCCGGAGAAGCCGGAAAGGGATTCGCTGTCGTTGCAACCCAGGTTGGAACACTTGCCGCACAGAGTGCAGAAGCCGCAAAGAATTCCAGCTCTCTGATCCTGCAGGCAATGAATGCGGTTGACGAAGGAAAACAGATCGTCGATGACACCGCATCCAAACTGATGGAGTCTGCAGGCAAGACAAACGAGCTTGTTGAAAACATTGCAGAGATCTCCAACGCTTCCGAGAATCAGTCTGAGGCCCTTGCCCAGATTTCCGAAGCTGCAAACCAGATTGCCGCAGTTGTACAGGAAAATACAGCTATGGCAGAAGAGAGTTCTGCAAGCAGTGAGGAACTTGCTGCCCAGTCCGAAAAACTCAAAGAACTGATCGGTGCATTCCAGTTATTGGAGATGTAGACCGGATACAGTACACTTTAACCATTTTTAATCATGGGATCAAAAATATCCCTGTACAAATCCTTACAATATCAGGATTGTACAGGGATATTTTTATATCCACCAGTTCTTATAATCTGCAAATACAAAAACTATTTCTCCCTTTATTTTACTAAAGTGATATAATGAATAAATATAGGATTCACACCGTTCATACGAAAGAGGCTTACATGAAGAAAAAACTGCTCAGCAAAAAAAACTTTTATCTTGAGATCACGGCAGTACTCATCCTTGTCATTACATTTGCCCTGATCCGCTACACTTCCATTGTCCAGAAAACAGCAACGAATCAATGCTTCAGTATCTTAGACGATTCGAGGACGCTGCTCGGGCAAATGATCACCAATGAAATGCAGACAGAGCAGGAGCATTTAGAAGCCGCTTCTGCTCTCCTTGAAAATCTGCTGCCTGATTATGACAACAATGAAGAAATGATTCTTCAGATCATGAATGCCTCCAGTGCAGATAAAACTTACTCCCACTGGGAAATCTGCCTTCCGGATGAAAGAGTTTTTTACAGCGATGGAACCCAATTAGAACTCGGACCGAAATACTCCTTTCAGGAACGTGTGCAGGAAGGTTTTTCCGTTTCTGAGCGGAGAACGGCATTGAAAGACGGAAAATCACAGATCATCATGCTCTCAAAATGCATTTTTCATAACCGAGACTGTGTTGGTATTTTATCCTCCGTCATCGATCTGAATTCATTTTCCAGGCTTTTTCAGGCAAAGGCTTATAACGAGGAATCAGAAATTATGCTTTTTGAGCGTGGAACCGGCGATATTTTAATCGACTCATGGCACCATAATCTCGGAAATATTTCGGATAGCAACGGAATCACAGCCCTCGACGGATATGACTGGAATGAAGTCGCTGCCAATTACGATGCCGGCAATTCCGGACATGCCGCCTTTCTCTCCGAGGAAAAAGGCGAAACCATGTATCTGTCCTATGCCCCAACCGGTTACAGTGACTGGGAGATCCTCGTATTTGCCCCTGATTCCGTCTGCATGGAGACCGCAAATACAAGCAAAACACTCACTTACCAGACTATATTTTTTATTTCGCTGGCATTTTTCATTTTTTTGTCTCTTATCATCATCGGTGAAAAACACCGCGCTCATTTACAGGCAGAACGCGAAATACAACTGAAAGATGCTTTGGAAAAAGCAAACCGCGCCAATGCTGCAAAATCCGATTTTCTTTCCAGAATGTCCCACGATATCCGCACACCGTTAAATGGCATCATCGGCTGTCTTACTATTGCGGAGGCGAACAAAAACAACCCGGAACTTTTAGACCAGAACCGGAAAAATATGAGAGTTGCCGCAAATCATCTGCTGACACTGATCGACGATATTTTGAATATGAGCAAGTTAGAGGATAACAAAGTAGAACTGGCGCACACTGCATTCGATGTACGGCACCTTGGCAACGATATCTTAACGATTACTGAAATGCTTGCAAAAGAAAATAACATTACACTGCACTTAGACAGCAGTTCTTATAACCTGCCGCATCCATATGTCTACGGAAGCACACTGCATGTACGGCAGATTTTTGTGAATATCTTAAATAACGCTGTAAAATACAATAAACCAGGTGGGGAGATTTATGTGAAACTGGAAAGTGGTGCCTGTGATGAGAAAAATATTTCATATATCTGTACCATTCAAGACACCGGAATCGGCATGAGCCCTGAATTTATGTCACATCTGTTTGACCCGTTTTCCCAGGAAAAAGTAGATGCAAGAAGTGTTTTTCAGGGAACCGGTCTTGGAATGTCAATCGTGAAATCACTTGTAGATAAAATGAACGGAACCATTGAAGTAAAAAGCGAACAGAATGTCGGGACCACCTTTACCGTGACGATCCCATTTGAGATTGCTCCACAGGAAGCTGTTTCCGAAGTCACGGATGACAGTGCCGTCACTTCGATCCGCGGTGTCAAAATCCTTCTTGCCGAGGACAATGACCTGAATCTTGAGATCGTCACAGAATTACTGGAACAACAGGGTGCCATTATCACCCCTGCCCGCAATGGGAAAGAGGCGGTAACTATTTTCGAAAATAATGCCCCCGGAACGTTTGACGTGATATTGATGGATATCATGATGCCTGTTATGGACGGACTTGAAGCCTGCAGGACCATCCGTTCCCTAAACCGCCCTGACGCTTCCACGATCCCTGTTATTGCTCTGACTGCAAATGCCTTCTTTGAGGATGCAAAAAAATGTCTGGATGCCGGTATGAACGCCCATCTGACAAAACCGATCGATATGAAAAAAATGACGCAGACGATCGGAAACTTTATAAAATAATAGAATGCACGCTCTTGCGGACATTCTTATCTATGCCGCATCACCTGATTATTTTCATGCGTATCGATCCGCAGATGATGGATGCGCTCCATATCCTCTTTTTTTGCCTTGCGTATCTTTATCAAATTGTTATCCATTGCCAAAACCTGCTCTTATTTTTATATTTCCGGTTTTACCTTCTGTTTTCTGATCGCTATAATGACAAAAACCATCTGCACAGTCGCCAGAAGCAGAATCACACCATTTCCCAGAAATGCATAGCTGAAATGTGGTGACTCTATGGTTGCCAGATAGCTGAGAAAGTAACCCGCCGACAGCATAATAGCCGCCATGCTCACAGCAAGAATGTCAAAAACCAGCGCTGCTATCTGCCTTTTCCCAAGACACCCGACAGACACCATCAGTAAGATTGCCGGCGTAAAATACTGCACTAACAGACAGAAAAAAAACGATAACACAATATTGATAAGTATCTCTCCACCCTCAGCCGGTTTTGTAAACGCATCTGCAATCACCATTCCGGCACAGGTCAGTCCTGTCAGTATATATAATATCTTTTTTAACGCTGCATAATCTGATCCCATTTTCACTCTTCTCCCCATAACCAATCATACATTTTCCAGTATCTGTTTCTGCACTTTTTTGCTGAAACTGTGCAATACGGTATCATATGCAAAATCTATCATATTATAAAGTTCCTTCTCCGGGAAATCATCCAGATAGATCGTATTCCAGTAAGGTTTCTGAACCCTTGAACAATGATACCCTTCCACGATCTTATCCGGATAGACCATCCGGTAAAACTGTGCTGCATCTGCCGTACATTTTAATGTAATTTTATAGTTTTCCTCATCCGGATATAACTGCGCAAATATTTTATCATTCAGTTTGTAGCAGACCGGCACTTTCCCAAACGGGTATGTTTCACATGCCTTGTGCTTACTGAGACAATATGCTTTGATATCTTCTGCCGTCATATATTTCGCCTCTTATTTCTGTTTTTCTCTAATTCCCATTGTAATTCCTGCTCACATATTCTTTAATTGCCTCGCTGTCCTCCGGCATTCTGCATCCAACGATGAATTCACCCTCATTGTTGGAGCTTCGGATCACGCAGCCGGTCAGCGGCTTATTTCCGATCACTGCAAAATCTTTCACATCCAGCTGGACATTTCTACCTTTCTGGCTTGCAAAAACGTTATCACGCACAGAAAATGCAAAACCGTTTGCACTGATATTTACCATTTTTCCGGAATATGTTTTATCTGTTCCTTCTAAGCGGATGGTACATGCATTAGAGATCGGCATACGAGGATATTTTCTTCGGTTATATACCTTCGGATTGGATTCAATATGCAGTTTATACTGACCTTTTTCACCCTGTCTGACCGGATGGATCTCAATATCATCCCAGTAATACAAGACATTGTCAACTACAATATGCAGTTTACATAACTCATGTTTATTCTTTTTATCAACAAAGTCTTTCACTCCATTTTCTGCGGTTACAAAGAGATCTTTGCCACTGCAGTCCACAACTTCGCCGGCATACTCTTTTTTACTGCTGTCATCATTTAATGCAATCGTAATCTTCATGCCAGGTTTTACATCCTGTACGCCCATGAATCCGCCGACGCCGAGTTCTTCCATAAGTTTGCCGACAACACTCTCGATATCAAGCGCACTCTTTGCACTCGCCTCGTATTTGCTCAGCATCGTCTTGGTTGTCAGTTCCGCACCACTGATGCTCTGTGTCATCACTTCCATGACTTCGCCGACCTGATGCATATTGTCCGTCAGTGTCTGGTTGGATGTCTCCACTTCTTTGACTGCGCTGTCTACGACCTTGATGTTTTCGCCAAGGCTTGTCGCATCGTTTGTAATATTTGTCACACTCTGGTTGACATTCGATACTTTTTCAATATTGACCTGGATCAGTTCCACGGTCTCTGAGATGGACTTCATCATCTTCTCGGAAATTGCTTCGAGTCTTGACAATGCTTCCATAATACTGTTGGAGGAAGCCTGTGTTCCACTGCTCAGCTCGCGAATCTCATTGGCAACTACCGCAAATCCCTTGCCGGCTTCTCCGGCTCTCGCTGCCTCGATGGATGCATTTAAAGCAAGTAAATTTGTCTTTGAAGTGATACCTTCAATCGTACTGGTCTCTTCTTTTACATTCTTAAACTCAGCCTTAAAGTCCTCAAGCACCTGCTCTACTTCTTTGGAAAGTGTCGCCATCTTATTGGTGATCTCCACCACCTCAACCAGCTCTTCCGCGCTGATATTGGCATGATCCACCGATGCCCCGATGAGCTGTACCACCTGCTCCATGAGTCCTGCAACATTTTTTACCTGCGTATCGATCACATTGGTCATCTCGACGGAGGAAAGTGTCTTATCATTAAGCACTTCGTTATTGTCTGCAAGATTTTTCATATCTTTCATTACATCATTGGCACCGGTACGGTTCTCGTCTGCAAGCTCTCTCACAACCGTCACACCATCCACGATCTCATTGCTCGCGCCCTTAACCTGCTCTACGGTCTTTACGACGCGCGCAAGATTGGATTTAATGGATGCCGTCAGTGCACCATCCGATTGTACCAGATGGGCGATTGCCATATTGGTACAGGCATAACAGCAGATAACAATGGCAAACTGCAGGACACATTCCTCGCTTGCGACGAAATCCATCATTCCTTTTGCCAGACCTTTATACAGATTACTCGAAATCAGTACAAATAACGTGATACCCATCATTGTCCGGATAAACTTCGGATCTTTATAAAGGATCAGAATGCATACTAACGGTAAAATAAATACATAAGAAACTTCATCTAAAGATGTCCACGCAATTACCGCATAAAATATCAGGTAGCCAAGTCCTACCACCCATTTATACCGCAGACTGTCAGCATGCTTAAATCTCAGTAAGATCCTGCCGCCAAGATACGACAGCCAGCCTGCAACAAAAAAGCCTGCAAAATACGCTTCCTTTAACTGTCCCCTGCCGACTTTTATTCCGTAAAACACGGACGCTATCAGCAAAAGTACAAACCACGTGATACTCGCCCTCTTGTTTGCTTTCGCAATAAAAAAACTCTCATCATAATCCTGCATAGCTTTTTATCCTCTCTGTAAAAATTCACGATACACTCTTGTTCCAGTGTATCACAAATAAAGGGGAATAGCTAGAAATTATGCTAGAAATCTGTCCGGACCTGATTTTAACATGTTACTGTTCACTCGTACCTCGTTCCAGTAACGGATTTTGCTGATGCTTCGCATTCCAAATCGGCAAAATCTGCTGCCACCACTGTATCATATTAAGCGCTCCTAAATAAAAAGCACGTCTTTTACCCATCTCCTTCTCATCAGCGATACCAGCTATCAGTCCGAAATCCGGTTCAGTGTGAAATCATCCACTGTTCCCCAGCTGCCCACGTTACACTGAAACCGTACCCCGATCTTAACCGTTCCATCCGTAACCTTAATCTCCCTGATCGTCGGATTCTGCCAGTCATTGTAGGTGGTCAGCATAAACGGAGCCGTCTGCCCGCCATCTGCTGTCACTGCATACAGTTCCATGGACGCATCCGATGACATATCACCGCCCTGTGAAAATACAGACAACTGATACGTTCCATTCTCCAGACCGGTCACTTCCTGCTCAATGGAAAATTCCATATCTGAATCCCCGGACCAAAAGTGAAATGCGGTCTCACCGGAATGTGCATCATCCGCTTTTACCTGATAATCAGTCGGATCGGCTTCCCCTTCATAAGAGACTTTCCACATTGAACGGTTTTTATCTTCAAAACCTGGATTGACCGCATAATTTACCATTTCCACTTCCACATGTGCGGTAACAGTGGTTCCATCTTCCAATGCCCCTTCGATCTCATAACTGCCGGCTTTCGTGGTATCGATTGCCTTCATCTGTGTCTCATTCCAGCTTACAGATTGTTTTTTATTCTGTGAACGGTCATTGTATACAACATCAATACTCTCCGGCAGAACCAGATCTTCGCCTACATTGCAGGAGACGTAAACATCCGGGATATAGTCAACTGCAAGCGGCGCTGTTGCGCCATATTTTAAATACTTAAATACATTCAAAGAAGCCAGTGGGTGTCCGGTAAAATCAAACATTGCCTGATTGTCCCAGGAACAGCCTCCATAGTATAACCCTGCATCATCCGGGTCATACTCAGCCGAATAACTGCTTGCCCAGCCGCTTCCGTATTTCTCCCACAGAGCGGAATTATCCGCATCGGCTGATCCGACAGGGATCCATGTGCCTTCCCAGTAAAAGACACCTTCCACTCCGGCCTCATTTGCGGCTGCACAGATATCACGGATCACTGTTGCCTGACTCTGTACCGTTGCACCGTAACCGTCTGTCAGGTCATCGGTTCCTTTCAGGCTGTTGCTAAAACCGTCTCCATCCTCAGATGTATAACAGTAAGAAGTCTCTGCAATATATACTTCTTTTCCGTACTTATCCTCGATCAGTTTTGCTACGTTCTGCATATTTTCGTTGGTTCCGTCCCAGAACGGATAGAAGGAAAGACCAAACATATCATAGTCCACACCGGCATCTTTTAAATTTGCTGCCATCGTATCGATCTGGTCATTATCCTCAATGTTCGTATAATGTACGGCAACTTTAATGTCTTTTCCATAAGACTCTGCCACTTCTCTCACTGCCTTACTTCCGGAATTTAAAAGCTGCATCACGGCATCCACATCTGTTTCCCCGGACATACCGTTATTGATCTCATTTCCGATCTGCACCATCCCGACATCCACACCGGCATCTAACAGCTTTCCAAGGCTCTCTGTCGTATAATCATAGAGTGCATCACTCTTTTCATCGACTGTCATACCTTTCCATGCCTTCGGTGCATGCTGTCTTTTCGGATCTGCCCAGAAATCTGAATAGTGAAAATCAATGCAGACCTTCATTCCGTATCTGGCTGCACGCACACCAAGTTTCATGGCAGTCGTCAGATCATTGTTTCCGCCGCCATAGCCATTACCGTTCTCGTCATACGGATCATTCCATACACGCAGGCGGATATAATTGACTCCGGACTGTGCAAGTGTCTCAAACACATCCTGCTCTTTTCCATCGTAGCCATAATACACAGCCCCGCTGTTTTCCACAGAAAGAACTGCGGATGCATCCATGCCTCGGATAAAGTCATCTGAAATATACGCAACCGGTTGCACAAAAATATCAGACTCCTCCGGTCCGTCCGGCAGCGTGAATGTTGTAACTTCTCCCACCGGCTCAACCACATCTTCCGATGTATTGTTCTCCTGTACTTCTGTCTGTGTTTCTGATTCCTGCTGTGCCTCTGATACATCCGCTGTCCGGGCTTCAGTCTGTGCTTCTGTTGTTAAAGAAACGTCTTCTGTCTTTGTCCCTGTCGTTCCGGCAGAATCCCCACATCCTGCCAGAAGAACAGTTCCAAGACTTACGCTGACACATGCCGCCAGTAGTTTTCTGTAAACCTGTTTTTTCATAATGTTCACCTTTTCTGTGTGTGAAAAAATTTTTTCACACTCCCCTCCATAAATTTGCTCTTTTTTCCACGATTTCTCTATATTCTTAAGGTACCTGCGGCTGACTGCTTCAGCAACATTCTTTCTCTCCAATATAGCGCAATCGGTTGCGCTTTTATTTTATAACTTTGCTGTCTTAACGTCAACCTGAGCATGCATTTTTGTGACACTTTTACGACATTCATACTGTCATTTTGGTCAACATTAACATGTGCGCTCCCGTGACATTTTTCCCATATTATGGTATAATTTTTGTTCGGCTAAATTACTTTTAATCTGATTACAGGGGAATGAAATTATGAATCTGCAACCAAAAATATTATCCAACGCTTTTTTGATCAACGGGTACACTCCCGCTGTAGATATGATTCTCGTGATCTTATGTATATTACTTTTACTGCTTCTCCGGGAGACATTTATCCGCCGCAGCAGACTTTTTCTGCTTTTTCGCACCTGCATCGCGCTTTTGCTGATTGCAGCCTTCAGCAATTCCTGCTTTTACTATACTGTACTGTATTTCGACAGTGATACCACTTTATGTATTCTGCGTGCAATATATCATTCAAGCCTGCTGCTCATTTTTTGTCTGTATGCGGCTTATTTAAAGATTTTGATTGGTATTCCGGGAAAAACAGGACATATCATGAATATTTTCCTATATTCCTTATATATCATTTTTGCCATTGTGGATGCACTGTCACCTGTATTGGGTTACAGTTTCTACCGCGACAGCTCAGGTGCATGGCATGATAACCTTTATTTAAAACCGTTTACGATTGCTTACGGGATTTATATGGCGTTTATTTTTTTCCTGTTACTTTACTATCATAAACGCATTCCAACAAGTTTATTCCATATGCTCGTGATCGTACAGTTCATCTGTGTTTTTCTCGTCTGTGCAGAAAACCATTTTGGCAGCAATACCTTCCTTGCCATCACCTTTCTCCTGCCGATCATGGTAATCCTTTATATGGTACATGGAAGTTCTTACAGTATCAAGACAGGGGCCCTGAATGCTGATTCCCTAAACGAATATTTAAACCAGCAGGCGTCAATTCAAATTTCTACTTATTATATGTGTCTCCGTTTCGACACTGATTCCGAATATGTGATGCCGGATGAGCTTGGCAAACTTTTTTTCAACTTCTGGAACGGCTACTTTAAAAACGGACTCCTCTTCCACCCATCTACAGATTTTTTTGTTCTTGCAATTGATGTCAGTGACATCCGGAATGCAGATAAAATCGCACAGGATATGATCCAGAATGACTTTAAACGCCATTTTGAAACTTATAAACTGCCTTATAAGATCGTTATGTTCAATCATCTGGATTTCTGTGAAAACTTAGAGCAGTTTTACGAACTTTTTAACTTCTTTGCAGAACCGATGGAACTAAATAATTTCCGCTCCTGCGACACCGCCGATTATAAAAGTTTTCATGATATGAAATATCTCTCGGCGCAGTTAAAAGATATTGCAGAAAACGGTTCCCTTGATGACGAAAGAGTTCTTGTATACTGCCAGCCGGTCCGCAACGTAAATGCCGGCAATTATGACACCGCAGAAGCACTGATGCGTCTGAAACTAAAGGACACCGGCATGGTATATCCAAACCGGTTTATTCCGCTCGCTGAAAAGAATGGCTATATCCACAAATTAAGCATGATCATTTTAAATAAGACCTGCCGTGCGATCCGGGAATTTCAGGATGAAGGTTACCCGCTCTCCCGTATTTCCGTAAATCTTTCCATTTCAGAGCTCTCCAACAAAAATTTTATGGAAGAGTTCCGGCAGATCGTAGAAAGAAACGGTGTTGATTTTCATACCATCGCAGTGGAACTGACCGAGAGCCGCAACGATACCGAATACGAACTCGTTCTTGACCGTGTAATGCAGTTTAAATCCCTCGGTGTATGTACTTACCTCGACGATTTTGGAACCGGATATTCTAATTTTGACCGGATTCTTAGCTTAAAACTTGATGTTGTAAAATTTGACCGCAGCCTTCTTCTGATGGCAAATAAGGATGAAAATTCCCAGTTTATCCTGAACTACTTTTCCACTGCTTTTGAAAAACTCGGATATAAAGTACTCTATGAGGGCGTGGAAACAGACGAACAGGAAGAAATTTGTGTAAACAGTCATGCAGACTATCTGCAGGGATTCAAATTTTCAAAACCGATCCCTATTGAAGAACTGAAAAACTTTCTTTCTCCGATACAGGAATAACTTCATTTCTCCTGTATAGCATGGTTGTTACCGTATTTTTTTACAAACAAAAATGTTTTCTTTGCAAATCACTTGACATCATTATCTGATAAAAGTATAATCTGTTCTAAATCATATCAGAATAGTATGAATTAAGAAGAAGATGGAGATTATGAAAAAAAGAAAGGGACAAGTTTTATGAAGAAAAAAGTGATTTCAATTTTACTGACAGCCGTTTTAGCCACAGGAATGGCAGCATGCGGTTCTGACAACAGCGCAGCAGATACTTCCGCAGATAATACAACTGGCAATGCAGAAAGTACAACAGAAGCATCTGATGATTCTGCCACAAAACCTGTACTGACCGTTGGCATGGAAGGAACTTATGCTCCATATACATACCATGATGAAAACGGTACTTTAACCGGTTTTGAGGTTGATATGGCAAATGCGATCGGTGAAAAAATGGGATATGATGTTGAATTTGTTGAAACAGAGTGGGATTCCATCACTGCTGCACTTGATGCCGGTAATTTTGATGCAGTTATGAATCAGGTAACCATTACCGACGAGCGTAAAGAAAAATATGACTTTTCTACACCGTATATTTATACAAGACCGGTTCTCATTGTTGCTGCTGACAACACCGATATCACTTCTTTTGAAGATGTGAACGGCAAAAAAGCCGCAGAAGGACTTACCTCAAACTTCAATGAAATTGCCAAAAGCTATGGTGCTGAAATCGTCGGGCAGGATAAATTCGCACTTGCCATGGAATGTGTTTTAAGTGGCGAAGCTGATTGTGCTATCAATGATGAGCTGACCTATGCTTACTGGAAACAGCAGAAGGGCGGCGACGAATCCACAAAGATTGTTGCTGAATCAGATGACGTAAATGCAAGTGCCGTAATGTTGAAAAAAGGCAATGATGAATTAGTTGAGAAAATTAACACCGCCATTGACGCATTAATCGCAGATGGAACAGTCAAAGAAATTTCTGAGAAATACTTTGGCTTAGACGTATCTCAGCCTTAATATATAGAATTTAAACATGGCAATAGAATGTACTATATCGTTCTATTGTCATGAATTACTATCGTTACAGGAGAAAACTCATGGGATCATATGCATACCTGACAGCGGGTATTATTACAGCAAGACAAGCGGAACTGATGAAAAATGCATTCTGGCCAATGCTAAGACAGGGCCTGCTTTACACGATTCCACTGACACTGGTATCCTTTGCGATCGGTGTCATCATTGCCGTGCTGTGTGCACTTTTTATTATCAACAAAATACCAGTATTAAAACAGATCGCCGGAATCTATATCTGGGTATTCCGCGGAACCCCTCTGCTGGTACAGTTATTTATCATGTACTGGGGTATCTGCAATCCACTCGGCATCAATAAGTGGATTGCCTGTATTTCAGCTCTCTCGTTAAACGTAGGTGCCTATTCCGCAGAGACGATCCGTGCAGCAATCCTTTCCATTAACAAAGGTCAGTGGGAAGCCGGCTATTCCCTCGGCATGAGTTACCAGCAGACCTTCCGCCGTATCATCATTCCACAGGCCGCCACGGTTTCCATTCCACCGCTTTTTAACACTTTTATTGGTCTTGTCAAGGATACTTCCCTTGCATCCACGATCATGATCGGTGAGATGTTCCGTAAAGCACAGGAAGCCGCAGCAAGCTCACTCGAATACCTTTGGATCTATATCGAAGTTGCACTCATTTACCTTCTTTTCTGTACGCTGTTGACCGGACTGCAGAAATGGATCGAGAAAAAACTGCGTGTCGGAAAGTAGAGGTATCATATGTATTCTTTGGATAACATTTATAAATCATTTGACAATAACCAGATCTTAAAAGGTGTCTCCTTAGAGATTCCGAAAAATAAAACCACCGTCCTTATCGGGCCATCCGGTTCCGGCAAGACAACACTGTTACGCTGTATCAATCTGCTTGAAATCCCGGACAGCGGCACCGTGAATGTAAACGGTTCCTCTATGACCTTTCATGAAGGACAGAAAGTAAAATACAGCAGTAACGAGATTCGAAATATCCGTATGAAAACCGGTATGGTATTTCAGAATTTTCAGCTTTTTCCTCACAAAACTGTGCTGGAAAATATTATGGAAGGTCCCATCACGGTCTTAAAAAAAGACCGTGCAGAATGTGAAAAAGAGGCACTTTCCCTTTTAGAGAAAGTTGGACTCTCTGATAAGCGCGATGCTTATCCGGGGCAGCTCTCCGGCGGTCAGCAGCAGCGTATTGCCATTGCAAGGGCACTCGCGATGAAACCGGAACTTCTGCTTTTTGATGAACCTACCAGTGCGTTAGACCCGGAACTTGAAGTGGAAGTCTTAAATATCATCCGCAGACTGGTTGACGAGAAACAGACCATCGTGATCATTACACACAAGATGTCTTTCGCAAGAGAAGTGGCAGATAAAGTTGTTTTCTTCGATGAGGGAAAAATCTTAAAAGAGGGAACTTACACCGAACTAGAGCAGAGTAACATTCCAAGGATCACACAGTTCTTAAATATGTTGAACTAAACAATAGACCGCCTCACAGGAAACCTGTTGTCATGAATAAGTAAAAAATCCGTGCAGGATCAGTTTTGATCCGCACGGATTTTTTGCTGTCAGCCTTATCTACGCTCCAGATAATCATTATTATGATAAATCTTTTTATTTTCCACAGCGCACTGCATTTGAAGCAGTTCCTTTCACCGATGTTTTTCCGGCATTTTTTACGGCTCTTACTTTATAGTAATATGTTTTTCCTTTCTTCGCTTTGCCGTCTGTGTAAGAAACAATAGTGCCCTTTTTCAGCGTCTTTATCTTTTGATATTTTCCTTTTTTGGATGTTGCACGGTAGATCTCGTATCCATCTGCACCTTTTACCTTCTTCCAGGTTAATTTTACCTTGGACTTCACACGTTTTGCCTTAACCGCAGTCACCTTCTGCGGACTGGTCGCAGCCTTAATCACATTGGAGTACTTTCCGGTTACCGTCTTTTTACCGCTTTTCCTGTATGCACGCACTTTATACTGATAAACCGTTGCTGTTTTGAGCTTTTTATCCGTATAGGTATTAGTTTTTACCGTTGCAACCTTCTGATATTTTTTCGTTGATTTGTTATAACGGTATACCTGATAACCATCTGCTTTCTTTACTTTTTTCCATGTTAAGCGGATGGAAGTCTTCGTTGCCCCGGACTGTTTGAAGCCGGAAACCTGTGCAACTGTCGTTTTATCTGTATTACCCGGTTTCTCTGTATCTCCCGGTTTCTCTGTATTTCCCGGTTTTTCTGTATCTCCCGGTTTCTCCGTATCTCCCGGTTTTTCTGTATCTCCCGGTTTCTCTGTATCTCCCGGTTTCTCTGTATCTCCCGGTTTCTCTGTATCTCCCGGTTTCTGTCCTCCGGACACGAGTGACTGATCTGTCAGTACATATCCACCTTCTGTCACATTTAACTTTGATTCATCCACATTTACAAAGCGGATATCATCAAAAACAATTTTCGACTGGATATCAACCCCATTTCCGTCTTCTGAAATGCTGTTACACCAGATTGCAAACTTCGTAACATTCTTTGGATCAAAAGTTCCATTCTGTTTACCCTTTAATTTGTTAAATGGGATCGTAACATATTTTGCCTCTGTCGTCTTTACAAAGTCAGTCAGAAATACTTCGAAATCCTCTCCGCCGGAAACAAGCTGAACTACCAGTTTCTGTCCTTTTCCATCCGGTTTTACCCACATGCTGACCGCATTGTATTCGCTGTAATCGTTTGTGCTTAAACCTTTCATACGTCCGGTCCATACTTCCGGTCCGCTCGTCTTAAGCTGATAAGTAAATGCACCTCCGTAAACACCTTCTGCTTTATGATCCTTATCTAATACAAAGGAAGAACTGCAGTTTGCTGCTGAATTTTCTGTAAAAGTTCCATTCAGGTAGTCATTGTCATCATAGTATAATTCAAAATTTTCAATGACATTCTTTGCAAGTGTTTCCTTTTCTTTTCCAAAACTGATATAGGAAACAGTCACAAGTGTTTTGCCATCTGCCACAAGGCTGATCTTACCGGTATCCGTTGTTCCAAGTGCACTCAGAATATCCGCAGACAGCACACCTTCGTAAGCACCGGATTTTTCCGTTTTCTCTGCCGTGATCGTTTTTTCTGTATTTGTATCCGGGTTTGTCAGCACAAAACTTACACTCTGTGCATTTCTCACATTTGCTTTTAAAGTAAATGCACTTGTGATTGCCATCTTAGAGAAAACATTGGCAAAATAACCTGCTGCATTTCCCTGATTTGCATTTCTTACTTCTTTCTGGTCTGCATTTCCGTAAAAGTTTGTTCCATTCGCAAAAACAGAAGATTTTTCATTGTAGAATTCAATAAACTCGTTGATCAGTTCCTGTCCGTGGGTATCATCATATTTATATGGGACATAAAAGTTGGTGTCTCCAAAATTTGCCCACAGTAAGAAGTACGGCATTCCGGTGTCAACTGCCACCTGATTAACCTGTTTGTACCAGTTGTATCCCGCGATCGGATTTCCTTTTACTAAAATTCCTTCATTATCCGATCCATCGGCTTTCATCACCCTTACACCGGTTTCGGAAATTGCAGCTACTTTTCCTTTTGCGTCTGCAATATTCTTTACCACCTGACAGGTTTTCTTTAAATTGTCCACAAACTCGCCGGAATATTCTGCCGGATAAGTATTGTAATCATCATAGTAATCAAATGCAACGATATCCACACAGTCATCGCCCGGATAGCGGTCCATATACTCTTCCTCTGAAGTTAACGGACCATTTGGGGAATATACATAAATAAAGTTGTGTACTCCCTTTGATGCCAGATAATCCTGTGTGTACTGGAACAGCGCACGGTATGTCTCTTTATCGGTTGTCGCAGCACCCCACCAGAACCATCCACCTGTATTTTCATGGAATGGACGGAATAAAACAGGAATATCGCCAAGTCCGTTTGCGTAATCTGCAATGATATCAAGATAGGTTGTAAACTGCGCATTGTATTTTCCACCCGGAAGTACTTCTGCGGAGCAGTTATTGCTCAGGTCTTTTGCCTCCGAAAAATCACACTGTGAAAAATCATATTTTCTCGCCGCATCCGGTGTTGCAATGATTTTTTCATTACTCATATTCGGCATATGGGTGGATAATGTAATGATCGCACCCTCTGCAGCTGCTGCCTTGCTGATCTCGATAGATTTCTGAACTGCATCATCTACGTTATCAATTCCAAGTTCCCCGCCTGTCAGTGCCAGCGAATCGATTCCGACCAGACCACTAATACTTCCGGTCACGTCCTTTGTATCCGAATAGACACCGTCTCTGGTTGAAACATGCTTGCTTGTGTCATTCTGATGTCCGAATAATACCTGGTCAGCAGCATCCAGTCCTTTTAAATATGCATATAACGCTTTTGCTGAACCTGATGCATTCACATCCGAAAGTGTTACTTCTTCCGGCATACTGGACGTATCTGCAAGCACAGCCTCTCCTGCCGTCTCTGTGATCTCCGTATAATCGCCCGCTGCATTATACTGGGATAAAGTCAGGTTATCCAGATATACGCTTCCCAAAAAGGCAGTGCTCACACCAACTGTTCCAATCATCAGATCCGTGATCTTTGCAGTGTTTGGTGAGAATTTGACAGTGACCACTGCTTTCTTATATCCGTCACCGAGATCTGACGTTTCGATCTTTGCTTCTTTGTTGATGATCTCCACATCATCTGCTCCGTTTTTTGCAAAAATCTTTGCCTTAAAAGAACCGTCAAAAGCTTCCGGATAGATCATTTCATAGCTTAAAACATTATAAGCCGATACATCGAGTCCTTCTGCAAACGACTTTTTAATCTTTGCCTCACTCCATGTAAAACCTTCACAACCGGTATAATCGAGATCTGCCTTTAACATTTTGCTTCCCTGAAATTCAGCTACACTGATTCCTACCGCATTGTCGTACTGCCAGCCGCCTTCCTGCTCCCAGCCTGCACTGCTTCCTGTCTCTGCAGATTCAAAATCATCGATCACACTCGGATCTTTTGCAGGCAGTTCCGGCTGCGCTTCTGCCACACCGCTTAATGTAACATTGGAAAATGTACATGTTCCTGAAAAGCCCTGACCGATCAGTCGGAAATATACACCTTTTAAATCATCTGCATCCTTATCCTCAAACTTGATCGTAATCGTTGTTTTGTGTGTATCTTCTGAAAAACTGCTCTGCTGTAAATACGGGATATCCTGACTGTCTGTCCATGTCCACTCACTTCCCAGCTTCACGATACCCTGAACCTTTAAGTAACTTTCCCCGGTACCCAATGATGCATACGCCTCATCATCCAGTGTAATATCTGCCTTCATTGTGAAATCTTTCGTTGTCACACAATCTGCAATACTTTCATCATAAGTGATCATTGGCGGATTATCCCAATCCTCTGTTGCAAGATCCAGTTTGTCTTTTGTTACTGTGTTTGTCCCGGTATAAAACACGCTCGCTTCTGCCGCATGGACATACTCGTATCCCCCTGCAAAATTGCCGCTTGAAAACGCAACTGCAGCCGCTAAAAGAGCGGCTGCAAGTCGTTTTCCCATAAAACGTTTTCTCATAAACTTACCTCCAATACATTTATTAGCTTTATGCACTTTGTTTTTTAATTATATGTTACTTCAAAAAACATTGTCAATTAAGCATATATTAGTTTGTAAATTTTCAGAGTTTTTACTTAATTTTTGCTTTTTTAAGTTGTTTTATGAGATTAAAATTGTATACTTTTACTTTATAAATTCAGATAATAAATTTTACTCTAACTCAATCCAGTCTAATTTCAATTCCGGTGTCACATACTCTGCTTTCAGTTCATAATACCCCGGCATAAATTTCACACGGCACATCCGCTGTGTCAGGAAACGCTCTCCGGTTCCACCTGTCTGGACGGTTGCCATCAGTTCTCCATTCAGATACAGATTAGCAGCTCCCTGTGCTAATCCTTCCACCGGGAAACAGAAATGTGCATTAACGTTTAAAATGCTTTCTTTTTCCACATAAAGGACTGTATTTTCAAACTTTCCTGCCTCGATACGGCTTCCGCTCTGCAGTGCACAGACCTGCTTTCCGTCTGTATTTACTGCTTCTTTTGCAGTAACTGTAAGCAGTGGATCAAAATCTTTTAACGGACGTTTCATCACAGGTGTTCCAAGCAGGAAACGGCAGATGTTTTTCGCACAGCGCTGTAACTCTCCAACAGTGAGTTTTCCTGCCTCCAGTGCCTCTAAGGTATCATCGCCTACTGCATTGATGGCAGCACCATTATTGTTGACTACCATGTATAAGTCATTCTGTGCGCGAACCATGAATGAGGTGTATCTGCGGTCTGCCTCCCCGCCGTTTACAACATCATTCATCTTCGCCCACCAGTCTGTCATAACAATTCCCTGATACCCCCACTCACCACGCAGGATCGTCGTATTTAAGTCATAATTGGATGCCGTCCAGTGTCCGTTGACCGGGTTGTAAGAGGTCATGATCGAATTTGCATTTCCCTCTTTCACGGCAATCTCAAAGCCTTTCAGATAGATTTCACGGAGTGCCCGCTCAGATACAACGGAGTTTACATTATGTCTTTCCGTCTCCTGATTATTCGCTGCAAAATGTTTCACGGTCGCAGAAGAACCGGCACTTCGGATTCCCCTTGTCATTGCCGCCGCAAACTGTCCTGTCACAAGCGGATCTTCACTGAAATACTCAAAGTTACGTCCATTTAATGGATAGCGGTGGATATTGATTCCCGGTCCAAGCAGGGTGTCGATCTCGTTTCCAACTAATTCCCTGCCTTCCATCTGATATAATTCTTCCATCATTGGAATATTAAAGGAACATGCAAGGAGTGTTCCGATCGGGAGCTGTGTTGCCTTTAATCCACTCTCCATACGGATGCCGGACGGGCCATCGGATGCGCAGGCGATCGGGATACCGTAACCGTGCAGGCTGTCGCTGACACCGCCAAATGCGGATGCTGTACCCGGTGTTACCTTCGGGCTGCTCATTCCCTCGCCGCGGACGATCACGGCTAACTCCTCGTTGGTAAACTGTGCTACAAATGCGTCCAATTCTTCTTCCACACTGCTGCCATTTTTGATATTCTCTGCAACCGCCTGTAAGGTAATTCCTTTATTTCCGGTCTGTGGCAGTTCTTTTGGCAGACGGCTTTTGATCCGCTCTGCCAGATCAACCATCTGCTGTGGTGCTTTTTCATATGCACTGGCAAACACCCCGTCCTCCTTTTGCCTGCCTGTCTTAAGACGCAAAAATTCTTTTGTCGGCGCAAGCGCCTCCTCCAGTTCCTCCGTGACAACGCAGGAAGCAATCTCATAGCCGCCTTTTCCGTCCACATTGGCTTTTTCTGTGCATCTGACACTGTTTCCAACGTAGATCTCATACAGACCTTCCTCTAAGACATAGCAGGACTTATGACCAGTCACACCGCTGTCGTCATAGGAAGCAAACCGGCTTACCGGAATGGTAAGTTCAAGAACTTCCTCCTCGCCCGGAGCAAGCAGTTTTGTCTTTGCAAATCCGCACAATACCTTTGCCGGTTTTCCAAGCTGTCCCTGTGGGGCTGACACATAAACCTGGGCAGCCTCTTTTCCGGCTGCTGCCCCGGTATTTTTCACACGGATACTGAGTGCGATCTTTGCATCTTTTCCATTTCCTGTACTCTCCGCTTTTACCGTCTCCATGGAAAATTCCGTATAAGATAAACCGAAACCAAACTCATACATTACTTTTTCCGGTGCGAATGTCTCAAAATAACGGTAGCCGACATAGATATCTTCCGCATAAATATTTTCTGTCTTACTTCCAAAATGGTCTGCTGCCGGGTAATCAGAAAGTTTCTCCGCGATCGTATCCGTCAGTTTTCCGGATGGTGTCACTCTGCCCGATAACAGATCTGCAACGGCGTTTGCGCCTTCCATACCACCCTGCCAGATGTAAAGAATCGCTTTGATGTGATCCTGATATGCTGCATCTTTCGTCCAGCTCATATCAATGATATTAGACACATTTAAAAGCACTGCCACTTCGTTAAAATATTTTGTTACGATGCGAAGATTTTCTTTCTCCCGTTTTGTCAGAAGATAACTGCCTTCCGTGTCCTCGTAATCTTTATCCTCACCGGCAGTTCTTCCGATCAGAAAAATAGCTTTTTCAGACTTTTCTGCTGCGCGGCATGCGATCTCGTCGGTGATTTCCATCTCTTCCTGATGCCACGGCTCTGCCGCCCAGCCACCGCCTCCGTTGTCAAACGGATGCTCCTTTAACCATTCTTTATAGGTTTCTACCAATTCCTCATTTACAGGGAAAGCATTGTTTTCTTTGATTCCGTCTAAAATATTTTTGACATATGGCACATTGACCGCCCCGCCTGAACCGGTTCCGCTCCGGTAATATTCGATCTGGCTTCTTCCGAAAATAGAAACTGTCTCATCCTTTTTGATCGGAAGCATATGCCCCTCATTCTTTAAAAGCACGGCTCCCTCTGCCGCTGCCTCTCTGCAGTATGCTGCCAGTTCCGGCAGCGGAACACCGATTCCACTGTTACCCATGATAATCCTCCATTTTAATCTCCATTCTTGCGCTGTCTTTCAATGAAAACAACGTTTTCATTTGCATCTCAAGTTTGTGCGTAAGCACAAATCTTGCGTGTGAAAAATCTTATTTTTCACACTATATATCTGTTGTTATCTTTTTAGCCTGTCATTGTTTTTGTCTATGATTGTTTTTCGCCTGATTTCAGTCGATTTTCAGTATTAATCCTAAAATCCGCTTTGCGCAGATCTCCATCTCTTCTCTTGTCAGCACTCCTGCCTCTTTTGCGCGGAGCAGGCTCTCCGGGAATCCACATGCCATCTTGATGTCATTTCCCGCTTTTACTTCTTTATAATGCTCACCGCTTGTCCACCAGTCGGTCGTGACCATTCCCTGATAATTCCACTCACCTCTTAAGATGTCCTCTAAAAGCTCACGGTTTTCAGAAGTTCTGTGTCCGTTTACGATATTGTAAGATGACATAATGCACCACGGATCTGCCTCTTTTACGATAATCTCAAACGCCTTTAAATAAATCTCCCTTGCTGCCCGCTCGGACACTCTGGAATCGCTTTCCTTACGGTTTGTCTCCTTATTGTTGCATGCAAAATGTTTGACCGTCGCGGCAATATGTTTTGACTGGATTCCCTTTACCATTGCAGATGCCATTTTCCCGGTCAGATACGGGTCTTCGGAATAATACTCGAAGTTTCTTCCGCAGAGCGGACTTCTGTGGATATTGACCGCAGGCGTCAGCCAGACGGCAATGTTATTTTCCTTCACCTCAGCGGCACCTGCTGCACCAACCTGATATAACACATCCGGGTTCCAGGTACATGCTAAAAGTGTCGCACACGGCCACGCCGTCGTAACTACGCCGCATTTTTTCTCAATGCGGAGTCCGGCAGGTCCGTCCGCCGTCATAATATTCGGGATTCCATACTCCGGCATATTTCCAAATCCAAATGTATTTGCCACACCGGTATTCGGCTGTCCGCCTAAAATATGCGCAAGTTCCTCATCCGTCATCTGTGTCACAAATTCATCCAGCGTGATCTTTCCTTCTGCAACTTCCATAAAAATATGTGCGTCTTTCTTATACGGCTGTGACCAGATCTGATGTCCCGGCAGTGCGCGGACAGCCGGTGAAAATCCATCGCTTTCCTCCCTCGGAACACGTTTGATTGCGGAGTAATCCGGATCATTCGGTTCGGACTGCGGCAGTTTTTCAAAACTTCCATCGGAGAGCATGCGCTCCGCAAGTGAAGTCGGAACCAGTTTTGCACTAAGCTGCTCTGTTACGGTATCCTCTGGCATTGTAAAACAAAATACCTGCTCTGTTTCCCGCACGGACGTGCCAAGATAAAACTGATACTTACCTTTTTCCAGCACATAGGCAGATTTCTGAATTTTTCCCAGATCATCATAGGATGCAAGCTGTGCCACCGGTGCCTCTAACGTCAGAAGCTGCGTTTCTCCCTGTGCTAACAGTCGTGTTTTTTCAAATGCTGCAAGGACTCTCTTTGCCTTTCCAAGTACGCCCTGCGGTGCCTGCGCATATAACTGCATGACTTCTTTTCCCGGATATTTTCCGGTGTTGGTCACATTGACACGCACGCGGATCACACCCTGTTTTTCTTCCGCAGATACTAACGCACGCTCGAAAGTCGTGTAGGAAAGACCGTAGCCAAACGGATAATTGACGGCTTTATCACCCCCCGGTATTGTCTGAAAATAGCGGTAGCCGACGTAGATATCTTCTTTATAATCGACATATTTTACCGATTCATGGAATGTCTCCGATGACGGATAGTCTTCCAGTTTCTTTGCAAACGTGTCGGAAAGTTTTCCGGATGGACTGCCGATGCCGCACAGAAGCTCTGCTGCTGCGCTTCCGCCTTCCATACCCCCCTGCCATGCCATCAGCACCGCCTGAATTTTTTCATTTTCTGCAAACCAGTCCGTATCGACCATGCCGCCGGCATTCATAACGACTGCCACCTTCGGGAACAACTGCTGCACCTGTTCTACCATCGTGCGCTCTTCCTTCGTCAGGTAAAAGTCTCCGTCCGGAAAAATGCGCTCTGCCTTTTCCAGCAGCGGATCTGTCTGTACCGACTCATCCATCTCCTTATCATAAGAACTCTTTCTGTCCCAGCCTTCCCCGGAAAAACGGCTGATGCAGATCACTGCCGTGTCCGTGTACGCTCTCGCTTTTTTTGCAGTTTCTTCCGGAAACGCAGGCTCTACTGTCATTCCTGGTTCTGCTCCTGCCTCGTACTGTTTTTCTACCTCTTTACGGTAATAATCAGAGAGTGCCTCATACACTTCTACTTTTTCCGGCAGCTTCTTGAATCCCTCATACAAATTTGTCGTATAAGCAACGGTTACATCTCCGCTTCCGCCACCACCCTTGACATAGTCAAAACTGCCTTTTCCAAACAGGGCGAGTTTGGTGCCTGCCTGAAATGGGAGAAGGCTTTCATTGTTCTTTAGAAGAACCATGCCTTCTTTGGCGGCTTCTTTTGACAGGGTGATGTGTGCTTTTGAGGCGGTGACTTTGGTGCCGTCAGCTCCGAGAGGGAGGTTGGGTTGATAAAGTGATCTTTGCCATTTTTCCATGATTGTGGGCTCCTTTTTGAAATATTGTGGTGGGTGTGCCGTTGTAGGTAAAACTTCTTCGTAGGTTGTGAACGTTGGATGTAAAACGCTTTGTAGGATGTGTCACGTTGCTGGCAAAACGCTTTGTAGGATGTGTATGCTGCGAGGGATACGCAGTTTTAACGAAGGCACGCTCCCGCTGCGTGTCGCTCGTAGCGGTACTAAGCGACCAAAATACGGTCGCTAAGGACCGACGGCTCCCCAGCACCTTCTTTTAAATCTGCGTCCCCCTCGCAACAGATGCAGGTTGTTGGGGAGTTTTGCATGCAGCGCTTTCAGCGTATTGATGCGTTTTGTCGGCAACGGCTTCTTGGTTTCGATGCATTTTTGCCTGCAACGGCTTCTTGGTTTTGATACGTTTTGTCGGCAGCGGCTTCTTGGTTTTGATGCGTTTTGTCGGCAACGGCTTCTTGGTTTCGATGCGTTTTTGCCTGCAACGGCTTCTTGGTATTGACGCGTTTTGTCGGCAACTCTCTTACGTTTCTTATATTCTTTATATTCCTATCATACTTACCTTACACTTTTATTTCAAGGCAGATAATGACTTGTATTTCGGTCGATATTGACTTATTATGAGCTTAACAACAAAGTTGGCAGAATCAGTCCTATCGTATTTTACAAGGACTGCCGCACATATTTTCCGGAAGGCTTTCCAACATGCCCTGCGGTCTGTACGGCGCCGGGGTGTCCGGGTAAGGTGGAGCCGTCTTACCGCTTTTTGTGTGTTCCTTAGCGGGCACATGAACAAAAAGTCATGCTGCGGACAGTTGTCCGAGCTCAATGCACTTTTGGCTTTCCATAAACGAAAAAGCGAGTTCTGGGAGCAGCATGAAATCGCCACTTTGTTCAGGTGCCCGCTTAGGAACACGAAAAAGCGGTAACCGGCTCAGCCTTACCCGGACACTCCGGCGCCATACAGACCGCAGGAAGGCTCGCCAAAACCCCCGCATGCCACAAATCAATTTCCCCCAGAAGAAAGGAATCCCCACCACCATGACCACCCACGAAATCATCACCTCCAAACCCAAACTCCCCGTCTACTTCGACATCTACCAGTCCGACAACCAGCTCGTGCCCAGCCACTGGCACGCACACGTTGAGATTTTATACATCTCCTCCGGTTCCATGCATGTCATCTGCCGCGAGGAATCCTTCCTGCTGCACACAGGCGATATCTTTCTGGTAAACTCCGGTGACATCCATTATACCCGCACGATCGGCCGAACGGAAACCTACCTGCTGCAGATTCCATTTGACTTTTTCAATCAAATGCTTCCCGGCTTCGCCTCCATCCGTTTTCAGGAATACTTTTCTGCGAAAAAATATAAAAATGACCCCGTATTCTGCGAAATGCGGGATCACTTACTGACCATGGGTTACTTATATAAAAATGAAAAAAATGGCTACCAGTTTTTATTTGGCAGCCACCTTCATCATTTTCTTTATATACTTTATACTTCTTACGTCCTGCCACAGTCACAGAGTACCGTCTCGCAGGATACCAAAACGCTCACAAGGCTGAAAGATATCATAACTTATGTGGAAAGGCATTATATGGAACCGCTCTCCCTCTCGGATATCTCAGACCGTTTTGCACTCAATCCCGAATACTTCTGCCGTTTCTTTAAGAAAAACATGGGATTCACCTTCTTAGAATACGTCAACATGGTACGGCTTTCCCATATTTATTCTGACCTCATGCAGACCGGCGACAGCATTACACAGATCATGGAACGCCACGGTTTTATCAACTATAAGGTATTCAACCGTATGTTCAAAGAAGTATACGGCTGTCTGCCCTCGAAAGTCCGCCATCAGTAGCCGACAAGCTGTCTACATGCAAAGATTCAGACAGCAGACAAGCACTGTCCACCCTCAAAATTCCGTCATTAATAGCCGATCGGTTTATCCTTGCTTCCAACCTTAAGACGAGCCATAGCCCGCGCTAAAGAGGCTTTGGAACGATGATACTCTTCAATGCTCTGTTTCTGGCGGAGCTGTTCTTCGGCACGCTCTTTTGCTTCCTGTGCACGTCTTAAATCGATCTCCTCCGGCGATTCGCAAGTGTCTACGATGACCGTTGCACGGTTGTTAATGATCTGTGCAAATCCGGTTCCCGTAACACCATAAATGGTGTTGCCGTTTTCCTCTAAGATACGGATCTCTCCGACCTCCACGGCAAACACCATATTTTCATGGTGCGCCTGGATCGCCTTTAAACCATCATGGAGCGGCAGGACTACCTGTGCACATCTTCCATCGTAAAATACCTTATCACAGGCAATTACTTTTAAGCTAAATGTATTCATGTTCCTCCCTCCTAGCTGGCGGAACCGGTATTACCCATTGTCTTTGCCCGCTCAATGACATCCTCGATCGTTCCTACGTTAAAGAAAGCAGCTTCCGGATATTCATCCATCTCACCGTCAACGATCGCCTTAAATCCGCGTACGGTGTCTTTTAACGGCACATATTTGCCCGGTACACCAGTAAAGTTCTCTGCAACGTGGAACGGCTGGGATAAGAACTTCTGGATCTTTCTTGCACGGTAAACAACAAGTTTATCCTCCTCGGAAAGCTCTTCCATACCAAGAATTGCAATGATATCCTGTAACTCTGTGTATTTCTGAAGGATCTCCTGAACACGTCTTGCTGTCTCATAATGCTCTTTTCCGACAACATCCTCCTCGAGGATACGGGAGTTTGACTCCAACGGATCAACTGCCGGATAAATACCCTGCTCTACGATCTTTCTGGAAAGAACGGTCGTTGCATCCAGATGTGCGAATGTCGTTGCAGGCGCCGGGTCAGTTAAGTCGTCTGCAGGCACATAGACTGCCTGTACGGAAGTAACGGAACCGTTTTTGGTTGATGCGATACGTTCCTGTAATTCACCCATCTCAGTTGCTAAAGTCGGCTGATAACCAACGGCTGACGGCATACGTCCTAACAGAGCGGATACCTCAGAACCAGCCTGTGTAAAACGGAAAATATTATCAATGAATAAAAGCACGTTCTGATGCTCCTCATCACGGAAATATTCTGCCATGGTAAGTCCTGTCTCAGCAACACGCATACGTGCTCCTGGCGGCTCGTTCATCTGACCAAACACTAAGGCTGTCTTTTCGAGTACGCCGGATTCTTTCATCTCGGACCAGAGGTCATTACCCTCTCTTGAACGCTCTCCGACACCGGTAAAAATGGAATATCCGCCGTGCTCGGTTGCAATGTTACGGATCAGCTCCTGGATCAATACCGTTTTACCAACACCGGCACCACCGAACAGACCGATCTTACCACCTTTTGCATACGGTGCTAAAAGGTCGATGACCTTGATTCCTGTTTCAAGTACCTCAACGACCGGACTCTGATCCTCGAAAGATGGCGGATCTCTATGGATACACCAGTGTTTCTCTCCCTCTAAAGTCTTGCCGCCGTCTAAGGTATCTCCTAATACATTGAACAGACGCCCCAATGTGCCCTGTCCGACCGGAACCGTAATGCCGCTTCCCGTAGCAACAACTTCCATGTCCTTGTGAAGTCCCTCACTGGCAGCTAACATAATACAACGTACTGTGTTATTGCCGATGTGCTGTGCAACTTCCATGACACAGCGTTTTCCGCCGTTATCTACTTCAAGCGCATCTTTGATAAACGGAAGGTCATTATCTTCAAATTCAACGTCTACAACAGGTCCCATGACCTGCACGATTTTTCCTGTTTTCATTCCGCTTTTACATCCCCTTCCTATTTTTTCTTCTTTTTCTTCTGTGCCTTTGCACCGCCGATTACCTCTGTGATCTGCTGGGTAATCGCAGCCTGACGCACACGGTTGTATTCAATGGACAAAGTCTGCAGCATCTCTTTTGCACTGTCTGTTGCTGCCTGCATCGCCATCATTCGTGAATTGTGCTCACTGGCAAATGACTCCACGAGTGCACCGTAAATAAATCCGTTGACATAGTTCGGCACCACATGCTCTAAAATATCCTGCATGGTCGTATCTGCCTTGATCTCCTCCTGATAAATATCAACAGGAGCTTTCCCCATGAAATCCTCTTTTACCAGTGGAAGTAGTTTCATCATTTCCGCCTCCATGGAAAATGAATTCTCCATTTTCGTATAAATGATGTATACCTCATCCAATTCGTTGTTATTGTATAACTCCAGAATACGTTCTGTGATAACTCTGGCTCTGTGCAGGGAAGGATTTTGCACCGTATATTTAAACTCGGTATCTACCTCTAACCCTTCCTTGGTAAAATACTGTCTTCCAAGCTCTCCGACGACGAACAGTTTGTTGTTTTCGCCCTGCTCAAACAGTTCATGCGCCATTTTAATGACGTTATGGTTGTACGCACCTGCCAGTCCCTTATCTGCAGTGATCACAATGTATCCCCTGCGTTTTTTGTCGTCCGGAATCTCCTCGCGCTGGTCAAAATACCGGCTCTTAGCATCCGGAATATGACGGAGCAGCCGTGAGATTGCAGACTGTAACGCATAGAAATACGGCTCTGTATTTTCGAGCTTCTGCTTTGCACTTCTTAACTTTGCAGAGGAAATCATATACATGGCACTCGTAATCTTCATCGTATCCTGAATACTTTTCATTCGTTTCTGAATTTCCTTGGTATTTGCCATGCTCTATCACCTGCTCTTAAATTCTTTGACTGCCTCTACGATCTTTTCTGTAATCTCATCATCCAGCACTTTTTTCTCGTTGATGGCATCAACGACATCTTTATGCTCGATTTTAAAGAAATCCAGTAATCTTCCCTGGAACTCTTTCATCTGTTTGATATCCACATCCAAAAGCAGACGTTTGTTTGCTGCAACCAGTGTAATTACCTGATCTGCGAGGCTCATCGGATGGCAGAGCGGCTGTTTTAAGAGCTCCATCAGTCCTTTACCATACTGTAACTGCTCTTTCGTCATATCATCCAGATCGGAGCTGAACTGTGTAAACACTTCCATCTCACGGTACTGCGCCAGATCGATACGGATCGTACCGGATGCTTTTTTCATTGCCTTTGTCTGTGCCGCACCACCTACACGGGATACGGAAAGACCTACGTTGACCGCCGGTCTCATACCGGAGTTGAACAGATCACTCTCTAAGAAAATCTGACCATCTGTAATGGAAATAACGTTCGTAGGAATATAAGCAGAAACATCGCCTGCCTGTGTCTCGATGATCGGCAGTGCGGTAATGGAACCTCCGCCTAACTCGTCGTTTAACTTACTGGAACGCTCTAATAATCTTGAATGTAAATAGAATACGTCTCCCGGATATGCCTCTCGTCCCGGTGAACGCTCTAAAAGTAATGACAGTGCACGGTATGCCACTGCATGTTTGGAGAGATCATCATATACGATCAGGACATCTTTTCCTTTGTACATGAAGTACTCTGCAAGTGCTGTTCCTGCATACGGAGCGATGTACTGTAAGGATGCAGATTCACTCGCTGTCGAGGAAAGCACGATGGAATAATCCATGGCACCGTTCTTTGTCAGTGTATTCACTAATTTTGCAACCGTAGATGCCTTCTGACCGATTGCAACGTAAATGCAGACAACATCTTTACCTTTCTGGTTTAAGATGGTATCTACTGCGATCGATGTTTTACCGGTCTGACGGTCACCGATGATCAGCTCACGCTGTCCACGTCCGATTGGGAACATGGAGTCGATCGCAAGAATACCTGTCTCCATTGGCTGTTTTACGGACTGTCTGTCTACGATACCCGGTGCTTCCTGCTCGATGGCACGGTAATCATCTGCTTTGATCTCACCTTTTCCATCGATCGGGGCTCCAAGGGCATTAATAATTCTTCCAAGGTAAGCATCACCTACCGGAATACCTGCTTTTTTCTTAGTTCTGGTTACTTTCGTTCCCTCTTTGATCTCTGTGTCTTTACCAAAAATAATACAGCCTACCTGATCACGTTTGATATCCTGTACCATTCCGCGGACACCGTTCTCAAAGATAACGATCTCACCATACATCGCATGCTCAATACCATAAATCGTTGCGATACCATCACCGACCCAGATGACAGTTCCGACTTCCTGGTCTTTGCTTACCATGTCATAGTTCTCTATTTCTGTTTTCAGGATAGATATAATCTCTTCTGAACTGATAGAACCCACGTTATCACCTCCACGCTAATCTTCTCTCTAACCGATTTAAGCGCCCTTTCATGCTGTAATCTTCTTCTATATCTCCTACCCGCAGTACAAATCCACCGATCAGTTCCGGCTTCTTTTCCAATGCAAGCGCAACTTTATCTTTCTGATATTTCTTTGCAAGATATGCCTTCATCTGTGCCACTTCATCCTCTGTCGGCTCTAAGACATACTCCAGTTTTGCCTGAAGGATACCATTTTTCTCCGCTTCCACTACATCATATGCGGCAAAAATTTCCTCAAGGAGATCTGCCTCACCGTAATCGCAAACCACCTTCAGAAAATTTTTCATTGATTCCGGAAAGATCCGGTCGATCAGCTTATGTTTCTCCTGTTTTGACACAACCGGGCTTTTTAAACTCTTCGGCAGATCCTGGGTCAGAGAAAGAATCTCTTTTGTCTCATCAACAGCTTCTCTTGTCACACCAAGTTCTAAGAGAACCGTTGCATAATTATTTGCTGTCTGCGTCATTCACACCACCTGCTTTTGTCAAAAACTGTTGATACAGTAACCGGTTATTCTCGTTCGTACTTGCCTCACCAAGTACTTTTCCTGCTGCTGCCACTGCAAGAACTGCAATCTGTGACTGAAGATCCTGCACAGTTTTGTCACGTTCGAGTTCCACGGTCTTATGGGCATTCTCGATGATCTTTTCTGCTTCCGCATCCGCCACATTGATTCTGTTCTCATACTCTGCCTGTGCACTCTTACGAGTTTTCTCAAGCAGTTCTGCAGATTCCTCATGCGCCTGTGCAAGCATTCCCTCATACTGTTTCTTTAAGTCTCCCGCTTCTGCCTTTAAATTGTTGGCATCTGCGATCTGACCTTCGATCATCTGCTTACGCTGCTCCATAACATTCGTGACAGGACCAATTAAAAACTTACGAAGTCCCAGATACAGAACGATCAGGTTAATGATGGTAAAGACGACGTTCCAATCTATTCTTAATAATTGCATTCTCTACCAGACCCTTTCCTTAACCTAAGAATAAGATAATTAAAATTGCAACAACCATACCGAAAATTGCAGTACCTTCGGCAAGTGCACAACCAAGTAATAATGCTTTTGTGATTTTTCCGTCTGCTTCCGGCTGTCTTGCGATAGCGTCTGTTGCCTTAGATGTTGCAAGGCCGATACCGATACCTGCTCCAATACCTGTTAATGCTGCGATTCCTGCTCCAATTGCGATTAATGATGTCATGATAAATTTCTCCTTTTTTGTTTTTACTTTTTTTACTCGACGCTTTCCTTAATAAATAAGGATGTTAAAAATACAAATACATATGCCTGAATAAATCCGTCAAACAAGTCAAAATAAAGACTGAGCGGAACCGGCACTAAAAGCGGTGCCACAATCTTGATCAGCTCCATAATGACAAATGCTCCTAAAATGTTACCAAAAAGACGCATACACAATGATAATGGACGAATAAAAATCTCCAGTATATTCATTGGTAACATAAGTGGTATCGGTTCGGCGAAACTCTTCAGAAAACCTTTCACTCCTTTTGCATGTACTCCCGAATATTCGATCAGTACAATACTCATTAAAGCAAGCGCACCGGTAACACCGACATCCTTTGTCGGGGATTTCAATCCGAACAGCCCGATCATATTAGCAACTGCAATATAAATTCCTACTGTCATTAAATAAGGAATATAACGTTTTCCTTCCTCTCCAAGCAAATCGTAAAAGAAGTTATGCAGTCCACCAACAACTGTCTCCACTGCCAGCTGACGTTTTCCTACGTTCTCTACACGCAGGTTTCTTCCTAAGAAAAATGCTGCTACCAAAAGAACTGCCATAATGATCCATGTCACTACCACTGATTCGGCAACCGGAATACCTCCAAATACCGGAATCGTGAATGCTGTCTCACAATTAAGTTCTTCCATCAGCGCTTTCGATAATTCCTCCGTATTCTCACTTCCCTTCTTTCCTACACTTTGCTGTATTTTATTTAAAAATTTTCCACTTGTCAATTTTTTGTCAAAGCCAAATTTTCCATTCCCATTTTGGTAATTTTATATAAATTCTATTAATGGTTTTTGTAAGTTTTTTTATGTTTTGGGAATTGAATATTTCATTTGTTTATAATTATTTTATTTTTACATTGAATTGCTTCCAAAATATAGGATAAAATACCAAAAAAAGTCTACATTTCTTTTTTCGTATCTTTTACGGTTCCTTAATAAAATGCATTTCACACTTTTTTCAAATATTTACCACAATTCCATCATGAACTTCGATTACTATAAATAATGTCAAAAGGAACTAAACCTTTTTCACATAAAACATTTTCTTTTTTTCATAACTAAAGCCAGTAAAACATCCCCCGTTTTACTGGCTCCTCCTTTCAAGTAAATACATACGATTCATCTGTGCATATTCCTCATAAATTATTTCTTCATAACGAATAATTGAATATTTTTTCTGAAAAATACTGATCCACATTTCATTGGTATTATTCCATAGAATCATGCCATCATCTAATAGATTATCACCAATCTTTTTTATACCATATTCTTCTATCTGTTCATCCGTAATATACGGATTTAACTTCACAAGAAGTTTTCCACCCTTTTTCAAAATTTATTGGAGCCAATATATCTTCTGTCAAAAAATACTGATTCCACATTTCTAAACTTTTGTCATATTTATTCATTTTCCCCATATCCTCTCACAATGCTTTTCCCATCAATAAAACATCAGGGATTCAGAAATCACAGACTTTCCCTTGCTGTTTCTAAATAAAAGAAAAATGCCACTCTTATGAGTGACATTTCTTTTTTACTAATGAGACATCGGGGATTCGAACCCCGGACAACTTGATTAAAAGTCAAGTGCTCTACCAACTGAGCTAATATCCCATATTTTTTGAATGCCCAGTTCCGGAATCGAACCAGAGACACGAGGATTTTCAGTCCTCTGCTCTACCAACTGAGCTAACTGGGCAAATACGATATTTAAATCCGAGTTGCGGGAATAGGATTTGAACCTATGACCTTCGGGTTATGAGCCCGACGAGCTTCCAGACTGCTCCATCCCGCGATAATAATTATTCTCTTCAAAAAGAGAATGGGCAGAGGTGGATTCGAACCACCGAAGCAAATTGCAGCAGATTTACAGTCTGTCCCCTTTGGCCACTCGGGAATCTGCCCATTTAAAACGTTCAATATGAAATTGACTCATTTTAATTCTCAAAATAAATTGAGAAAAGCCGATGATCGGACTCGAACCGATAACCTGCTGATTACAAATCAGCTGCTCTGCCAATTGAGCCACATCGGCATATCTAAAAATTTTATAAATGGGACCTATAGGGCTCGAACCTATGACCCTCTGCTTGTAAGGCAGATGCTC
>ERZ791785.43-NODE-43-length-155765-cov-12.245283_pt1 | contig 155765 bp, 136 predicted proteins | sample MGYA00509947_ERZ791785 | MGnify/ENA primary metagenome ERZ791785 (study PRJEB30046, sample SAMN00791982) | human gut metagenome | study: EMG produced TPA metagenomics assembly of the A metagenome-wide association study of gut microbiota in type 2... | reverse complement strand
ACTTTACATATAATGGACTGGCAGAAAATATGTATGGCTGGTGGAAGATAACCAATGGAGCAGTAGATTTTGATTATACAGGCAATGTAAGCGATGAAACCGGAATATGGAAGGTTGTAAATGGACATGTGGAATCAGAGGCAGAGCAAAGCTTCGCTGCACAGCTTCCCGCAGCGGAGGAATATTCACAGCTTGTGGTAGTTGAGTCAGAAGGAGTACATGCTACTGTTACAATGCATGAAAAACAGGATGGTGTATGGACAGAGATATTAAGAACTGATGGTTTTGTAGGTTCTATGGGTGTGGGACAGGCAAGTGCATATACATCTGTAACTCCACAGGGAACATTTCCTTTATATTTTGCATTTGGGATTAATCCTGATCCGGGCACTATAATTCCATATCTGCAGGTAGATGAATATGATTACTGGGTAGGAGATTCATGGTCAGATGTGTATAATCAGTATGTAAGAACAGATTCACCGTATACAGAATGGGACGATGCAGAACATATAATTGATTATCCGGATGCTTATGGTTACTGTCTGTTTATAGGCTATAACATGGAGGGTACACCGGAGGCAGGAAGCTGTTATTTTTTACATTGCTCTAATGGAAGACCTACAGCTGGCTGTGTATCTGTATCAGAGGAGGATATGGCATTTATATTGACACATATAGGTGATAGCTGCGGAATTGTTATAGAGTAGATTTTTATAAATTGTTATAGAATAGATTTTTATAAATGTTGTAAACAAATATTTATAATAGTATAATATAATCATATTTAATATGCGTAGATATATATGCACATAAAATATTACAAATAATAAATCAAAGTGAGGAAAAGGATGAATAATTTACCAACAGAGCAGATTATTAAGACAAAGGCTCCAGGGTTATCGATAGTATTCAAGGCAGTTATGATTATAGCCTGTATACTTGCTGTAACGACGATACCACAGACATATGCACTTGGAGTGATACTTCTTGCAATTCTTGTGATTGCAACTGTCATTGTATTTAAGTATTATAATGCAGAATATGAATATTCACTTGTTGATAATGACATGACAGTTGATAAGATAATGTCAAGATCCATGAGAAAAAGATGTGGTGTATATAATATTGCCAGGGCAGAGCTTATTGCACCTGTCGGTTCACAGGATGCATTAAGAATGGAACATCGTAAATTAAGAACGGCAGATTATACATCTAATCAGGAGTCGGATAATATTGTAGTGGTATATACAATGGACAACAGTAATGAGATGGTAAGAATATTTATAGAGCCTGATGACAGAATGAAAGCTGCACTTAAGGCAGCAGCGCCAAGAAATGCATACAAATGTGGAGAATAAATATCAGTCATTATAATGTAAGGTTACAATATAATGTAAAGTGATATAAGCATAAAATATTCAAGAATTCTGAATATTTAAAAGTTCTTTTATAAATGATAATAAAATGTCAAAGTTTTACATTAATTTATGTTTGACATTTTAAAATTATTCTGATATATTATGAAACAATATATAATAGGGCTGGCACAATGTCAGCCTGAATTTTCCTTGATGAGGAACAATATACACTATACTATTTATTTAAAGAAAGAGAGGATACAGTACAATGGGTGAGATTATTGGTGAAGGAATTACATTTGATGATGTGCTTTTAGTTCCACAATATTCAGAAGTAACACCAAATATGATTGATTTATCTACACAGCTTACTAAGAAGATTAAGCTTAACATTCCACTTATGAGTGCAGGAATGGATACTGTTACAGAGCATAGAATGGCAATCGCTATGGCAAGACAGGGTGGTATCGGAATTATTCATAAGAATATGTCTATTGAAGAACAGGCAGAAGAAGTTGACAAGGTTAAACGTTCAGAAAACGGAGTTATAACAGATCCGTTTTATCTTCACCCAGAAAATACACTTGAAGATGCTAACAATCTTATGGGAAAGTTCAGGATTTCAGGTGTTCCGATAACTGATAACGATGGAAAATTAGTTGGTATTATTACTAACAGAGATTTAAAGTTTGAAGAAGATTATAAAAGACCAATCAGTGAGTGCATGACAAGTGAGAATCTTATTACAGCACCTGTGGGAATAACACTTGATGAAGCCAAAAAGATTCTTGGCAAGGCAAGAAAAGAAAAGCTTCCTATAGTAGATGATGATTTTAAACTCAGAGGTCTTATTACAATCAAGGATATCGAGAAGCAGATTAAGTATCCTTTATCAGCACATGATTCACAGGGAAGACTTCTTTGTGGAGCAGCAGTAGGTATTACAGCTAATGTTATGGAAAGAGTTGATGCTCTTGTCAAAGCTAAGGTTGACTGTATTGTAATTGATTCAGCACATGGTCATTCTAAGAATATAATTACAACATTAAAGCAGATTAAGGCAGCTTATCCTGACCTTCAGGTTATTGCGGGTAATATTGCAACAGGTGCAGCAGCTAAGGCACTTTGTGAAGCTGGTGTAGATGCTGTAAAGGTAGGTATCGGACCTGGTTCTATATGTACAACAAGAGTAGTTGCAGGTATTGGTGTACCTCAGGTAACAGCAGTAATGGATGCCTATGCAGAAGCTAAGAAGTATGGTATTCCTGTTATTGCTGATGGTGGTATCAAGTACTCAGGTGATATAGTTAAGGCTATAGCAGCAGGTGGTAATGTATGTATGCTCGGAAGTCTTTTGGCAGGCTGTGATGAGGCACCTGGTACATTTGAATTATTCCAGGGAAGAAAGTATAAGGTATATAGAGGAATGGGTTCTATAGCAGCTATGGAAAATGGCAGCAAGGACAGATATTTCCAGACAGGTGCTAAGAAGCTTGTTCCGGAAGGTGTTGAAGGACGAGTTGCATATAAGGGACTTGTAGAAGATACCATATTCCAGCTTATGGGTGGTTTAAGATCAGGTATGGGTTACTGTGGAGCACCTGATGTAACAACACTTCAGGAGACTGCTAAGTTTATTAAGATGTCTTCAGCAGCATTAAGAGAGAGTCATCCACATGATATCCATATCACTAAAGAAGCTCCTAATTATAGTGTAGAAGATAAGTAATTATATTTATATACAGTTAGATATGCTGTAATAATATAATCAGTGGATAATACAGAGTGTAGATAGTACTACAGCTGCATCTGATGGTGTATTTATCAGGTAATTGTAAGAAATAAGTTGATTTATAAATGAGTTGATTTATATTGAAGCTGTGCATTAATTATTGTTATAATAAATAATAGAGGTTCCTGCTTGGGAACATATCTTTTATAGTATAACATATTTAATGCACGGCTTTTTATGTGGACAGCATTAGTATAATATGCCTGTAAATGTGAAAAATTTGTCAGATAATGTACAAACAATTCGATTTTGTCTTGATAAATAGACAGAAAGTGTAGTATAATCGAACCATAGAAATGTATAAATAATCATATTATCAATGTTTCTGTCGCATAATATATAGACAGTTCATTATAGAGATGAGATAGAAAGTTTAGTGATGAATTTATATTTTCAGGGGATTGACTTACATATGGGGGATTGTAAGAAGTACTTATTGTTTAATTCATTCAAGGAGAGAGAATATGAAAGATATGTTATTCAGTAGGTACATTGCAAAGAATTACATGGGTAACAGCCTGTCAGACAGAGAATTGCGTGTACTTAAAACCGGAGATGTAGATGCACTTGTTGCTACATTTGTCAAGATGAGAAATGAACGTTATGTTCAACAACTTCAATGTATATTAAAGAATTTTAAGATGTATCTTAAGGATTCAGTAATTCTTAACCGGATAACTGTAAGTGAAGAGTATGAAGGCAAGTTTTTAGGATGTCAGATAATGGATGGTGATATGGATATATTATTTGGCATTGAAGGGGATGAGGATGTACTCTTAAAGCTTGCTTCACAATTTGCCGGTGAAGATTTTGATACATTTAATGAAGATGTATATGATGCAGTGTGCGAGATGATTAACTGTATTAATGGTTCGTTTGCCACAAGATTAAGCAGAGAAGATGTTGAAGTGATACTTCATCCTCCGGTATTTTATGACGATATAAGAATTAACAGTGATAAAGGATTCTATGTGGTTAATATGGATATGGATGGAATATCCTTTGATTTTATTATGGCAATAGATGAATGTATAGAGATTGCAAGCAGTGAGGATATAATCTGACAGGGCAGTTGACCTTGATTTAATAATTCTGGGGATTATTTACAGGAATATATGCAGAATCTGACAGATAAAGATGAAAGGTAAGGTTTCAATATGGAAAAGATATTAATAGTTGACGACTCAAAGACATCAAGAAAATTTCTAAAAAATATGCTTACAGGAGCAGGTTATGAGGTGGTTGCCGAGGCTGTTGATGGGATAGACGGTGTTGAAAAATACAAAGAATACAAGCCTGATGTTGTCACAATGGATATTACTATGCCTAATCTTGATGGCATAGATGCAGTAACACAGATAATGAGAATAGACCCGGATGCCAAGATAATAATGGTTACGGCGGCAGGTCAGAAGAATAATGTGGTTGAGGCAATTAAGAGAGGTGCCGTTGATTTTGTGCAGAAGCCTTTTGAGGCAGAGACAATAGTAGATGTTATAAAGAAAGCAATGGAAGAGTAGCATATGTATAATTATAAGATAGTATTACAGTATGATGGTGGAAGATATGATGGATGGCAGCGTCTTGGCAGGGACGGTTCTTCTAATACAATAGAGGCTAAGATTAAGGATATAATTAGCAGGATGACAGGTGAAGAGATTGACATATATTGTGGAAGCAGAACAGAAAAAGGAGTTCATGCTTTTGAACAGACGGCTAATTTTAAGCTTAATACAAGACAGAAAGATTATGAGCTGAGAAATTATCTTAACAGATACCTGCCAAGAGATATAGCAGTTCTTGGCGTTGAAGCTGCAGATGAAAGATTTCACAGCCAGCTGAATGCAAAGGCAAGAGTGTATGAGTACAGACTTGATACGGCGGATATAGCAGATGTATTTAATAGAAGATATTGTTATCATACATTTGAAAAACCTGATTTTAATGCTATGCGTAAGGCAGCAGAATATTTTGTGGGAGAACATGATTTTAAAGCATTTACAACTGCAAGAAAGAGTAAGTCTACTGTAAAGAGAATTGATAATATTGATATACTGTATAATGAGAAGAATCAGAAAGCAGCAATAAGAATAACTGCTAATGATTTTCTTCATAATATGGCAAGACTTATGACTGGTATGCTTATTGATGTTGGGAATGGAATTAAGAAACCAGAGGATGTTAAAAAAGCCCTTGATGGTGAGGATATACAGATGTCACTTCCGGCAGAGCCACATGCATTATTTTTAAAAAAGGTTATATATTAGATATAATATAAAATATTATAATTGTATAATTAATTAGTATGATTATCAAAGTATCATTTCAGGTGTAATGGTGCTTTGATTTTTTTGTATATAATATACGGTGTATAATATGCGGTCATTTTTTGCTTTATTTTATATGGCGGATGTGTTAATATGTAATTATTGTTCACTTATTTACAATGTATGTATTAAACATACTTTAATTTGAAGAGTTCATACATGGAGGAAAGTCATGAAGACAATGATAGAACTTATTACAGATAAGATAAAAGAAGCATTTATCCAGTGTGGGTATGATGAGAAATATGCAAGGGTAACAATTTCTAACAGACCGGATTTATGCGAGTTCCAGTGTAATGGAGCAATGGCAGCGGCTAAGGAATATCATAAGGCACCATTTATGATTGCTGATGATGTTGTTGCTAAGTTAAAGGATGATACTGCATTTAAAAGTATCGAAAGTGTAAAACCTGGATTTATCAATATAATTATAGCAGAGAAATTTCTTGCTGATTATGTAGGAGAAATGGCGGAAAATGATAGATTTGGATTTGAGACAGGTGATAAACCTAAGAATGTTATTGTTGATTATGGCGGAGCTAATGCAGCCAAACCATTACATGTAGGGCATCTTCGTTCAGCAGTTATCGGTGAAAGTGTTAAGAGAATACAGAAATTTGCCGGTAATAATGTTACAGGTGATGTACATCTTGGGGACTGGGGACTTCAGATGGGACTTATCATAGAAGAATTAAGAGACAGAAAACCGGAACTTCCATATTTTGATGAGAACTTTGAGGGAGAATATCCTACAGAGCCGCCTTTTACTATATCAGAGCTTGAGCAGATATATCCTGCGGCAAGTGCAAAGTCTAAGGAGGATGAGGCCTTTAAAGAAAGAGCCCATCAGTCAACACTTAAGCTTCAGAGCGGAGATAAGGCATGTACAGCTATATGGAAGCATATAATGAATGTTTCAAAGGCTGATTTAAAGAAGAATTATGACAATCTTAATGTGCATTTTGACCTCTGGAAAGGCGAAAGTGATGCACAGCCGTATATACCTGATATGGTTCAGGACATGATAGATAAGGGGATTGCCTATGAAAGTCAGGGAGCTATGGTCGTTGATATACAGGAGGATACAGATACTAAGGAGCTGCCTCCATGTATTGTAAGAAAGTCTGACGGTGCTGCACTTTATGCGACATCAGACCTTGCTACAATGGTAGAAAGAGAAAAGTTATTTAATCCTGATGAGTATATTTATCTGGCTGATAAAAGGCAGGAGCTTCATTTTACACAGGTATTCCGTGTTGCAAAGAAAGCTGGTATTGTAAAGCCTGATACTAAGCTGGTATTCTTAGGCTTTGGTACAATGAATGGAAAGGATGGCAAGCCGTTTAAGACACGTTCAGGTGGTGTAATGCGTCTTGAACATCTGATTGCAGATATTGACGAAGCTGTATATAAAAAGATTACTGAAAACAGGACTATGGAAGAAGAAGAAGCCAAAAATACTGCTAAGACAGTAGGGCTTGCAGCTTTAAAATATGGAGATTTATCTAATCAGGCATCTAAAGATTATGTTTTCGATGTGGAGAGATTCGCTTCATTTGAAGGAAATACAGGTCCATATATTCTGTATACAATTGTAAGAATTAAGTCAATTCTTGCTAAATATGTTGAGAATGGTGGAAGCCTTGAGAAACTTAAGTTTAATCCGGCAACCGGAGAGAGTGAAAAGAATCTTGAACTTGCACTTATTAAGTTTTCAGATGTAATTAAGTCAGCATATATGGATAATGCACCACATAAGATATGCCAGTTTATATATGAGATATCTAATGCATTTAATGGATTTTATCATGATACTAAGATTCTTGCGGAAGAAGATGCTGATAAACAGAAGGGATATATTGCATTAATAAGTGTTACTAAGGCAGTACTTGAACAGTGTATAGATTTATTAGCAATTGAGTGTCCTGACAGAATGTAAAATGTATGAAAATTTAGAAAGGAAAAGCTATTTATTGCAAAAGTTTATTAAATAGCAGAGGAGAAATCCTTATATTGGTTATGAAAATATTATCATTTGCCATACCATGCTATAATTCGGCAGAGTATATGGAAAAGTGCATAAAATCAGTTCTTACAGGTGGAGAAGATGTTGAGATTATAATCGTAGATGATGGCTCGTCTAAAGATGACACGGCAAAGATTGCTGATAAATATGCTGAGAAGTTTCCAACGATTGTAAAGGCGGTACATCAGGAAAATGGTGGACATGGTCAGGCAGTTAATACGGGGCTTCTCAATGCTACAGGAAAGTATTTTAAGGTGGTTGACAGTGATGACTGGGTAGACCAGAAGAGTTATAAGAAAATTCTTGCAACATTAAAGTCATTTGAAAAAGACGATGAGCCGGATATGGTGATTGCCAACTATGTATATGAAAAGGTTGGTGCTAAGAGAAAGAAAGTTATACAGTATGATAATGTTTTTCCACAAGAGCAGATGTTTGGCTGGGATGACATTGGCAAGTTTAAGATAGACCAGTATATTCTTATGCACAGCGTTATATACAGGACACAGCTTCTTAAGGACTGCGGCTTAGAGCTTCCTAAGCATACATTTTATGTGGATAATATATTTGTATTTGAACCATTACCTATGGTTAAGAAGATGTATTATGTAAATACTAACTTTTACAGATACTTTATAGGAAGGGATGACCAGTCTGTTAATGAGACGGTTATGATATCAAGAATTGACCAGCAGATAAGAGTTACAAAGAGAATGATAGATTTCTTTTTGCAAAGTGATATTGATAATAAGAAATGTAAGATGTATATGCGTAATTATTTAAGAATTATGATGGAGGTATCATCAATATTTCTTATATTGTCGGGAACAGAAGAAAATCTTGCAAAGAAAAAGGAACTTTGGGATTATACTAAGAAGGATATGAAGCTTCATAGCATGTTGAGGTATTCAATTCTTGGTTATTCTGTCAATCTTCCGGGAAAAACAGGAAGATTTATTTCAAGAGCCGGTTACAGATTCATGAATAAGTGGATTGGCTTTAATTAAATTTAGGATTGAGGTTATCATGGATTATATAAAATACGAGACTACTTTAAAGGCAAGTGGTAAAGAGTACGAAAAGATTGTATTCTGGAACCGTTTTATAAGGAATCCTGTTGAACTTATACTTACGTGGCTTCCTGCGGTTATTTCAATAGTGCTTATATGCATGGGCTATCTTTCAACATATATTGCTGTAATATATGCTGCATGCTGGTGCTATCCGTTATATATATTCTTTTTTCAGTTTAAAAACAGTGTATCATACCACCTTAAGAACAGAGATCCATCAGAGGCGGCACCATGTACAATTACTCTTATGGAGAATGGCATTCTTGCGGAGATAACTGAATTTAATATAATTACTAATTATGACTGGAATGAATTTACTACTATTTATAATAAGTTTGGCTATTATATGATGTTTAATAAAGGTAAAATGGTAGTCATGTTAAGACAGGCTGACATGTCAGAAGAACAAAGAGAGGCAGCCGGTGATTATATTAAGAAAAATGTAGATATGAATAAGTGCAAAGTGCTTTTTTAAATCATATTTTATATGTCAGATGCTGGAAGTGTGATTGGTATTTCTTGATATAAAGGGTTATGAATATATTATATGGCGTTTATTCAGGCGGGATTGCTACATTAAAAAAGTTATATGGAATATAGATGTTTAAATAATAAACAATTCTATATTATATATGAATTTTTATAATGTGGCTGTTCCGCTTTTTTGCGCTTTTTACCTTGAAAAATATCAAGATAGTATTTTCAAAAGGGTCAAAATAGGGTATAATAATAAAAAATGTATTTATATATGCATGTGTATAATATGAATGTGTGAATTATTATAAATTAAATATAATCATGAACCGGGGGATTATTTTGAAGGAAAACAGATTAAGAGAAAGCGTGCTTACGGATATTGTACAGCTTCTGGGGGATAAGGGATTATTTACAGAGGTTGCACGTGCTATTATTGAGAGGGCACAGGAATATCTTGACGTGACTAATTTATGTGTGATTCAGATAAGTGAGGAACATAAGAGCCTTATAAAGATTGCTGAATGTAGAAGAGAAGAGGCAGATGATGTGCTTATAGATGGAATGGCATATGATAAGTTTCTTCTGATAGCAGATGATATGAGAATATGTATCCATACAGATGATACACTGGATGATAAGATAAGGCAGCAGATGAAGGAATTTGGAATAAAGACAAGTGTTACGATTCCAATATATATCAACGAAGGAATTGAGATGTATTTTGCTATGTTTGATACGCAGAATGAGATTAATCCTGAGGATATGGATATTAATTTTATCAATTTGGTGGCTAAGGTCATACAGAGTATTGCACAAAAGAAAGTAACAAGAAATTCACTTATTGCTTCATATGAAGTGCTTAGGGACATATTAAGTAATATTGGTTCGGGAATAATCGTGTGCAGTGCACAGGATGGTTCCATTTTCTTTGAAAATGATATTGCCAATACGTCACAGGAAGTAAGAAGAACCATAAAGGAATGTATTGAGAAGTATTTTGGTACACTACATTCAGACAGAGAGAAATGTGCAAGCATGGAGCATTTCGATGCTCTGTCAGGTTTATGGTTTGAAGTCAGGTTTTCTGACCTTAAATGGATTGATGGAAGCAAGGCACTCGTATGTACAACAGTTGATATTACACAGAAAAAGAAGAATCAGCAAAGAATTGAATATCAGGCGCATAATGATTTTCTTACAGGTCTGTATAACAGAATGAAGTGTGAGCTGGACCTGCCTAAAGAGATTGAAAAGTCTGTAAGGAGTAATAAGAAGGGCGCCGTATTATTTATAGATCTTGATGATTTTAAACATATTAATGACGGTCTTGGACATCAATATGGAGATATGCTATTACAACAGATAGCAGCCGGTCTTCAGGCAATGGTTAATCTTAAGGATCACTGTTACAGAATGGGTGGAGATGAGTTTGTTATTATTATAACAAAAGAATGTTATTCTGATATTGATAATATTGTAAAGAATATTATTGATATGTTTAACAAGCCATGGTATCTTTCAGAAACAGAATATTATTGTACAATGAGTATGGGGATTGCTATATTTCCAGATGATAGTACAGATTGTAATGAGATTATCCGTCTTGCAGATATTGCTATGTATGATTCTAAAAAGTCAGGTAAAAACAGATATTGTTATTATGACGGTAAAGGCCGGCATAATACAGAGAAAAGGCTTGACATAGAAAACAGCATGCGTCAGGCAATTGCATCGCAGATTGATGAATTTGTGGTATTTTATCAGCCGGTTATGGATGTACAGACTAATAAGTTCGTGTCCTGCGAGGCACTGGTAAGGTGGAATAGTGCGGCACTTGGATTTTTAGGGCCGGGAGATTTTATTCCGTTGGCTGAATATCTTGGACTTATTACTTCAATAGGTGAATATGTGCTTGAAGAGGCATGTAAGCAGTGCAGATACTGGAATGAACATGGATATCCAGAGTTCAGGATTAACGTCAATCTGTCAGTTGTACAGCTGTTACAGAAAGATGTAGTAGGCAATATTGCTTCGATTATGAAAAAGACCGGGGTAAATCCTGAAAATATCGTACTTGAGATAACAGAATCTTTTGCAATCAATGATATGGAGCGTGTGCTTAAGATTGTAGAAGGAATTAAAAAGCTCGGTCCTATGATAGCACTTGATGATTTTGGAACTGGATATTCTTCCCTTAACTATATTAAGCAGCTTCCATTTGATATTATAAAGGTGGACAAGACATTTATTGATGATATAGTAGAAGATGAATATGCACAGGCATTTATCAGGCTGATAGTAGGACTTTCCAAGACACTTGGTACAAAGATTGTGGTAGAAGGTGTTGAAAATGAACAACAGTACAGGCTGTTAAAGAAACTTGGTGTTAATTATATTCAGGGCTATCTGTTTGGAAAGCCGTTGCCAAGTGATGAATTTGAAGAGGTTAATCTTAAAAATATCATATAGATGCAGGAATGGAGATTATTATGAAGACACTTATTAAGAATGGCCGTGTAATTGACCCGGCAAGCAGTACTGATGAAGTTAAAGATATTTTATTAGAAGATGGAATTATTCTTAAAGTGGATAAGGATATCAAGGAAGAAGCAGACAATATAATAGATGCGGCTGGATGTTTTGTAATGCCGGGACTTATAGATCTGCATGTACATTTCAGGGAACCCGGATATGAATATAAAGAGACAATAAGAACAGGAGCCAGAGCTGCTGCGAGAGGCGGATTTACAACTGTGTGCGTTATGCCTGATACTAAGCCCGTAATTGATAGTGTCGATATGGTTAATTTTATTAATGAGAAGGCAAAGGATGTTACAGACATTAATATACTTCCGGTTGCGGCTGTGACTGCAGCCCAGGATGGAGAATACATAACAGATTTTGAAAAGCTTGCAGATAACGGTGCGGTAGCGGTAAGTGAAGATGGAACTTCTGTAATGAATGCAAGAATTGCAAGACAGGCAATGAGACTGGCAGCAGATGTTGATATTCCGGTATTTGCTTATTGTGAAGACAAGAATCTTGCTGCAAGAGGCGTTATGAATGCCGGCAATAAGGCAAAAGAGCTGGGACTTTTTGGGATTATGAATGTGGTTGAGGACATTATGGTAGCAAGGGATATTCTTCTTGCTAAGAATACAGGCGCTAAACTTCATGTATGCCGCTGCTCAACAAAAGATAGTGTCAGGATGGTTGAGATGGCTAAGCAAGAAGGGCTTAACATAACAGCAGAGGTAACACCTCATAATCTTATACTTACAGAGGATGATCTTACAGACGATAATGCTAATTATAAGGTAAAGCCGCCTCTTAGAACAAAAGAAGATGTAGAGGCTTTAAGGGATGGTCTTAAGAGAGGCGTGATTGATGTTATTTCATCAGACCATGCGCCACATAATAAGACTGAGAAGGAACGTTCATTTGTAGAGGCACCATTTGGAATGACAGGACTTGAGACATCTGTAAGTCTTATAATGACAGAATTTGTACATACAGGAATACTGACACCTATGCAGATGGCAGAGAGAATGAGTTATACACCGGCTAAGGTGATTAATATTGATAAAGGAACTCTCCTTGAGGGAAAGGCTGCCGATATAACTATAATTGATCCAGAGGATGAATATGTAATTGACAGTGAAAGGTTTGCCTCAATGGGTAAGAATACTCCATTTGATGGTAAGAAGGTCAAAGGAAGAGTTACATATACAATAGCAGGAGGAAAGGTTGTATATTCTTATAAGCCAGGTTTTGAATGTATTGTAGATAAAGATGTAGCAAGATATGATATATAATTACAGGTGAATAGTGTGAAAAATAAGCTTGATAGCTTGTTTTATCACAAGTTCAGAAATGAGAATTATAATGAAAGGAATATAAATAAATGATTAACAAGTTAGTATCAAAGATTAAGAAACAGAATGCACCAATAGTAGTAGGTCTTGACCCTATGATGAAGTTTGTACCTAAGCATCTTCAGGATGCGGCATTTGAGCAGTACGGAGAGACACTTGAGGGAGCAGCTGAGGCTATATGGCAGTTTAACAAGGCTATAATAGATAATATATATGATATTGTTCCTGCTGTTAAGCCGCAGATTGCCATGTATGAGCAGTTTGGTATTGAAGGTCTTAAGGCGTATAAAAAGACCGTGGATTACTGCCATGAGAAGGATATGGTGGTTATTGGTGATGTTAAGCGTGGAGATATAGGCTCAACATCAGAAGCATATGCTGTTGCTCATTTAGGAAAGGTTACAGTTGGCTCTAAGAAAATTGCAGCTTTTGACGAGGATTTTGCAACAGTCAATCCTTATCTTGGTTCAGATGGAATTAATCCATTTACTAAGGTATGTAAAGAAGAAAAAAAAGGTATCTTTATCCTTGTTAAGACATCTAATCCATCGAGTGGAGAATTTCAGGATAAGCTTATTGATGGCAGACCACTCTATGAGCATGTAGGAGCTAAGGTAGATGAATGGGGAAGAGAATGTATGGGTGATGATTACAGCTATGTTGGTGCTGTGGTAGGTGCTACATATCCTGAGATGGGAGCAGCATTAAGAAAGATTATGCCTAAGGCATATATTCTTGTACCTGGTTATGGCGCTCAGGGTGGAAAAGGCTCTGATCTTGTTAATTTCTTTAACAAAGACGGACTTGGAGCAATTGTCAACAGTTCAAGAGGAATTATTGCTGCCTATACTAAGGATGAATATGCTAAGTTTGGAGAGAAGAACTTCGCAGAAGCTTCAAGACAGGCAGCACTTGATATGATTAAAGATATTAATGGTGCATTAGGAAAGTAATATATGCAGAATGGAGAGAATATGTCATTTAGAGAACATGCTTTAATTACTAAGACAGCCTGTCTTGCAACAGGTGTATATGAGATGTGGTTTAAGACGGCTGATATTGCGAAGGAAGCAAGACCGGGACAGTTTATTTCAGTATATTCTAACGATGGTTCAAGACTTCTTCCAAGGCCTATCAGTATATGTTGTATTATGGATGATGAAATAAGAATTGTATACAGGGTTGCAGGAAAGGGAACGGACGAGTTTTCTAAGATGCAGGCTGGTGAATATCTTAATATTCAGGGACCTTTAGGAAATGGATATGATATAGCAGAAGTTAATGAAAGAAAAGTAACAGCAGATGGAAAAAAGATTAATAAAGCTATTATATTTGGCGGTGGTATAGGTGTACCTCCTATGCTTGAGCTTTCAAAGCAGCTTAATTGTGAAAAAGAAATTGTATTAGGCTACAAAGATGAATTATTCTTAAATAAAGAGTTTGAACAATTCGGACATGTTACTATAGCAACAGAAGACGGAAGTGCGGGAACTAAGGGAAATGTGCTTGATGCAGTCAGGGAACATTTGATAACAGGAGATGTAATCTATGCATGTGGACCTATGCCTATGCTTCGTGCAATTAAGGCATTTGCTGATGAGAATAATATAGAGGCTTATATTTCACTTGAAGAAAAGATGGCTTGTGGTATAGGTGCATGTCTTGCCTGTGTATGTAAAACAAAAGAAAAGGATGAACATTCACAGGTTAATAATACAAGAATATGCAAAGAAGGACCTGTATTTAATGCGAAGGAGGTAGAAATCTGATGACAGAAAAGGATATTAATCTTTCAGTTAATGTGGCAGGAGTTCAGTTAAAAAATCCTGTAATGACAGCTTCCGGAACATTCGGTTCAGGTATGGAATATTGTGAATATGTTGATCTTAACAGATTAGGTGCAGTTGTAACTAAAGGTGTTGCAAATGTACCGTGGCCTGGTAATCCTACACCTAGAATAGCTGAGACTTATGGTGGAATGATTAATGCTGTGGGTTTACAAAATCCTGGTCTTGATACATTCATAAAGAGGGATATTCCATTTCTTAAGAAGTATGACACTAAGATAATTGTTAATGTATGTGGAAAAAGCAAAGAAGATTATGTAGATGCTGTGGAAAAGTTAGCAGACCAGCCGGTAGATATGTTAGAGATTAATATATCGTGTCCTAATGTTAAGGAGGGTGGAATTGCCTTCGGACAAAATCCTGATTCAGCTATGGAGATAACACAGGCGGTTAAAAAGGTGGCTGCACAGCCAGTAATTATGAAGCTTAGTCCCAATGTAACAGATATAACGGAGATGGCAAAGGCTGTTGAGGCAGGCGGAGCAGATGCTGTATCGCTTATTAATACCATTACAGGAATGAAGATTGATATAAACAGACGTACATTTGCAGTTGCCAATAAGACGGGAGGTCTTTCAGGACCAGCGATTAAGCCGGTTGCAGTAAGAATGGTATATCAGGTTGCCAATGCCATTAAGCTTCCTATAATTGGTATGGGCGGCATTGCCAATGCAGATGATGCACTTGAATTTATAATGGCGGGTGCTACAGCAGTGTCAGTAGGAACGGCTAATTTTAATGATCCATGCACTACTATTAAAGTCATTGATGGAATAAAGGAATATATGTTAAAGTATGGCGTAAAAGACATAGCTGAGCTTAGAGGCTGTGTAAAATAACAAGCAGCATGTTTACTACATTATAATCATTAAGAACCATGTATTTGTAAATATTTCAGATACATGGTCTTTTTAGATTAATGCCTGCGGAATGGAGGAGCGTATGAATAATATTAAGGTGAGAACAAAGCTTATAATTGTTATGGTTATTTCAATATTGGCATTGACAGCCTGCGTAACATTTTCAAATAATTGTATGGAAAAGATGAAGAAGAATGTTGCAACAGAGCTGGATACAGATAAAAGAGCATCTTATGATGAGCAGATAAAGACACAGGTTGAGAATGTAATATCATTATGCCAGTATATTTATAAAGAATATGAGGCTGGTAAGTATACGCTGGATGAATCAAAAAAACTTGCAGCAGACCAGATAAGACAGCTTAGATATGGCGATAATGGATATTTCTGGGTAGACCAGTATGATGGAACTAATGTTGTACTTCTTGGTAATAAGACAGAGGGAACTAACCGACTTGAAACTACTGATGGTAACGGATACAAGATGGTTAAAGAGATAATAAGAGTAGGGCAGCAGAAAGATGGCGGTTATACAGATTATGTATTTCCTAAAGAGGGAGAAACACAGAATTCTCCAAAGCGTTCATATAGCAAGTCATTTGAACCATTTAACTGGGTTATAGGAACAGGTAATTATACTGATTATATAGATGATCAGGTAGCACAGACAGAATCACAGCTTAACAGCTTTATTGGTAAGATACAAAAGATATTTATGTCAGTAGCAATGGTTATAGATGTTATATTAATTGTAATACTTATACTTATATCAATAAGCATTACAAGACCTATGAAGAAGCTTGGTGAGTATATAGTTGTGATGGGAAAGGGGGATTTTTCAAATAATATTGAAGCTTCTCTTTTAAAGAGAAAAGATGATTTTGGAGTGTTGTCAAAACATCTGGAAAATATGCGTTCAGAGGTTGCAACACTTATTAATAACGTCAAAGATGAATCCTCTAAGATAAATAATATGGTTGAAGATATTGATGATAGTATACAGTCACTTGATAGTGAGATCGACCATGTGACAGGAACAACGCAGGAGCTTGCGGCAGGTATGGAAGAAACAGCAGCCTCAGCACAGCAGATTAATGCAATGTCCCAGGAGATAGAAAATGCGGCAAAGAGTATTGCTACACGTTCACAGGATGGAGCGCTGGAAGTAGATGAGATTAGAAACAGAGCTGTTGGATTGAGAAACAGCACAGAAACTAATGGTAAGCATACGACACAGATTCACGAACAGATTAATGAACACCTTACTAAGGCATTAGAGGATATTAAGGTTGTAGATAAGATTGGAGTTCTTACAGAATCAATTATGGAGATTACAGAACAGACTAATCTTCTTGCATTAAATGCTTCAATAGAGGCAGCAAGAGCAGGTGATGCAGGAAAGGGATTTGCAGTAGTTGCAGAACAGATAAGAGTGCTTGCAGAGCAGTCTAAGGATGCTGTAGTTAATATCCAGAATGTTACCGGAAATGTTGTTGATTCTGTTGATAATCTTGCCGATGATTCTAAGAAGCTTCTGGAATTTGTCGGTACTGATGTAATGGATAATCTTAAAGAATTTTCACAGACAGCGGATAATTATACAAAGGATGCAGGAAATGTCGATGAACTTGTGGCTGACTTTTCAGCAGCAGCAGAAGAACTGTTGGCTTCAATAAATGGTGTTATTAGTGCAATTAATGATGTAAGTACAGCGACAACCGAGGGAGCATCTGGAACTACAGAGATAGCGCAAAAAGTTGCACTGGTAAGCAAGAAGTCGGTTGAGATAGCACAAAAAGCGGCTGCTGCACATGAATCTGCTAACAAGCTTAAAGAACAGGTCGGTAAATTTATAATATAATCCTTTAATGATTATATTCTACAGCCAGCTTATGCGCCAACAGATACGGCACCTGTAGACACACCTGTTAATATGTCTGACAGCACATCTGCTGAAGAACCTGCCGACAACACACCAGCACCAGCTGAGCCTGCAGTTCACGAACATAATTGGGTGCCAACATACTTGCTATATCGAGTGGATTGCAAATCAGACAATGAGCGAAGACCAGTATTTACCTGGCGGTACAGTAACAGTGACACGCTTTGAACAGGCTGGATGCTTAACTGACCATTACGAGTGTTCGTGTGGTGCAACAAAAGACGGCAAAAATAAAAATGACATACCTAAAAGCTTAAGTGAAAAGAATGTACTTGAAGGTGGTATATTATATTACACAAGTCCACAGGAGTATGAGGAATCTCTTTGCAAAACATTACCGAACTATTCAGGTTACTGTCAGTGGCACCCACAAGCAGGACAGTGGTAATATCAATCTATTAATTCATAACAACACAAATACCCCCCCATACTGCTGCGGCAGTATAGGGGGGGATTTTTTTACAAACTTCGTATTCTGCCTTTTATGCCATTTTTAGCAAAAACCTTACAATTATTGCTAACGCATTTCTGACGCAGATTTGGATACGATAACGCACTAATCGAGCTGTCTGAAACATATCTAATATAATATGCAGACAGCAGCATAACGAGACAGGTCGCATGCAATATTACAGTCCAAAAACCGCACGGAATCTGATAAGCTATTGCCATGGTCAAGAAGTTATATAAGCTGTGCATTAAATACATACATCCATATATTACCTGTTTCCTCAAAAATAAAACAGAACATGATACCTGCAAAAAAACAATAAAACACTGAGTGAGAGTACCATGCAAAACACCAAATACAAAACTTGTGGCAAGACTTGCAGCGAAAACACCTGTGAAAGACTGATAAAGAGTCATTCTCTGATAACATTGATAAAAACGATAAGAAAGACGATTAATTTTTCAGACCGGGAGGGTTCTTCAACCAACGTATAAGAGATTAAAAATCAGGGAAATGAGTTTTATAATATACACGAAAGATAATGTATACTATTTAAATGGAGAATGTTAATGATAAATTATAATAAATTGATGAAAAGTTGGATGATAAAGGTATAACAACTTATGTTATAAGGCAGAAAATATTGATGTTATACGGATTTGTCGGTTGAAAAAGCAACAAGAGGATGATATACTTAAAAAGTATATCTATGCTTGACTTTTTGATTTGCTGACAGGACAGAAAAATTGTGTGAAGCGATAGCTGCTGATGATAAAGCAATGAATATTGCCGGTAACAATATGACACTTGATGAAGGGTTTAAAAGCTGCAATATGGCTTGAGACAGATGTGCCAATAAAGACAGCAGCACAAAAATAAATCAAATAAATACCTAGAAATGGCTTAAAATAAGGAGGAAATGACAAGATGGAAGCATATAAATCAGAATTTATAGAATTTATGGTAGAAAGTGATGTATTAAAGTTTGGTGACTTTACATTAAAGAGTGGCAGAAAGTCTCCATTTTTTATGAATGCAGGTGCTTATGTAACAGGAACACAGCTTATGAGACTTGGCGAATACTATGCTAAGGCGATACATGAGACATATGGCGATGATTTCGATGTGCTTTTCGGACCTGCTTATAAGGGCATTCCAATAAGTGTTGTAACAGCGGTTGCATATGCTAAGCTCTATGGCAAGGAAGTGCGTTACTGTTCAGACCGTAAGGAAGAAAAAGACCACGGTGCCGATAAGGGAAGCTTTCTTGGAAGCAAGTTAAAGGATGGCGACAGAGTTATTATGATAGAAGATGTTACAACATCAGGTAAATCCATGGAAGAGACAGTACCTAAGGTAAGAGGGGCAGCAGATGTTACTATAGTTGGCCTTATGGTATCACTTAACCGTATGGAAGTAGGCCTTGGCGGCAAGGTAAGCGCCCTTGATGAGATTAAGGAAAGATATGGTTTTCCTACAAGTGCAATCGTATCAATGGAAGATGTTGTTGAACATCTCTATAACAGAAAGTGTCAGGGTAAGATTGTTATTAATGATGAATTAAAGACAGCAATAGACCAATATTATGATGAATATGGTGTAAAATAATTAGTTGTTAAAAATGTAAAATAATCGATTAAAAATATTTGATAAGAAATACTTGATAAGAAATATTTGATAGAAAATTAAGAAATATAGAAAGAGGATTGTTATGGACGAGAAATTATATAAAAGAGTTAAGTCAGCAGGCGCATCTAATATTGTTTTTGGAATTATTTCGCTTGTTACAGGAATAACTACAGGTGTAATGCTTATAATAAGTGGTGCTAAGCTTCTTGCACATAAATCAGAGACTTTGTTTTGATTTTGGAGAAGTTGATGAATAATAGAAAAGTTCGCAAAGCTATCAAGTGGGCATTGTTTATTATATACATAGCGGTACTTATTTATATCATGTTCTTTGCAGAGGAGTTGGGAAGAACTGAGAGCTCGGGAACTTATAGATATAACCTTGTTTTATTTAAGGAAATTAAAAGATTTCTTAATAATTCACAGCATGTCGGAAGAATGGCAGTATTTCTTAATGTTGCAGGTAATGTTATAGCATTTATGCCATTTGGTTTTTGTATTCCGCTGCTGACACACAATAGAAGAAAGTTTTTTTCAATATTTCTTGGATCGTTTGCATTAAGTTTAACAATTGAGACAATCCAGCTTGTATGTAAGATTGGATGCTTTGATGTTGATGATCTTCTCCTTAATACGATAGGCGGAATCTTAGGCTATGTTGTATTTCTGGCATATGATAAATATTTTGGAAAATACAGGATGTATAGACGTAATAAAAAAAGGAATAATCAATAATGAAGTTATTTAATAAATATAAGTTTTCTGATAAAAGTCAGACTCTTGGTGGTATTATATCGTTGCTGATGGGGCTGTCTTCTGCCGGTATATTTATATACGGTATATATATTTCGTTTAAAGCACATGGCAATGCAGGTCTTGAGGTAGGAAGCATCGGTCTGTTAAGTCTTATGTTTGCCATTATGGGAACATTTATAGGACTTATCAGCTTTAAGGAAAGAGATAAATTTTATACATTATCAAAAGTAGGCTCGCTATTATGTGGAATACTTGCTGTATTTTTGATATCAATATGTTTTTTGGGATTTTAAAAGTTCATGGCAGGTTTGTTTTTGATACCATCAGGTATAAATGCAGCCTGCTATTTTTATAATATGGAAGAATGGAGAATTAAATTATGTTTGAAGATAATTTGGATGAAAGATATGGACTTGCTTTTGAAAGGATTAAGCAGATTAATAGAGAGTGTGATATATTACAGGATGGTTTTTGCGAGTATTTTAAAAGGGTGTCTGGTTTTATAATTGAGATGGATAAGTTAAAACATAATATAGATACTAAATATTATGAAAATGCTGCTTTAGAAGAATTACAAAGGGTTAATACAGATTTATACAAGGATGTGCTTGACAGTACAGATGCTTACGATAAGAGCTTTGCAAATCCATCATATGCATGTGAAAGACTAGGTCTTGATTATGGCAGGTTATTATCATTTCTTTATATAGAGATAAGAGGAATGATTGTATATGCATACGAAAAAAGGACAGCACAGATGACTGCTGTGGCAGAGCTTTTTGTTGAGATATACTGTATGTTTGAACAGGCTGACAGTCTGCCGGAATATCAGAGTGTGCTTGACTGTGTGTACTGGTATGTGAGTGATTATAGTGATGATATGATTGAATACAGGATAAGTGAAATGTTAAATCCTGATTATTCATTTGCAACAGATATTATAATGAACAGTGATCTTAATGATTTAAGATATCTTTACCGATTTGGTGAATATATAACAGATAATGAGATTAAAACGGCACGGTATCTTAATTCGCTTTCACAGTCAGAGATTGAGAGCATGGCAGCTACATTTACAGAGGGCTATAGAATAGGCTTTGAGCTTGGCAATAAAGACATATCTAAGAAGAAGACAGTGAATATAAGATATTGTATAGGTTTTGAAAGACTTGTAAGGGAAGAAATTAAACAATTTGAAAAAATCGGACTTAAATCTACAATATACAGAGCAGCAGCTGACAGCATTAATAAGAAAATGCATATTAAGATTGGCTATGTTTCAACAAGTCCTAATAAGCAGATGGATTATGACCATAGATTTGACAATGCACTTTATCTTGATTCACAGTTTGTTGAAAGAAAACTTGGCGCTTTAAAGCTTGCATATGAAAAGAATAAGACATATGCGGCAGAATTTGGCGGACCAGCCGTTATGGAAATATTCGGTGAAGTGCCGTTTGAACCGGTTGATAAGCCGGAATGCCTGCGCCTTGATGAGAAGCAGCAGAAACTTTCTGTTAAGTATAACAATGAGGCATCTGCAATTGTGAATACCTATATAAAGGGCGAGGAGAGAAGCTTTACAATAATTGCATATCCAATTCCTGAGATTGGTGATAATTATGAGCAGATATTTAATGAAACAGTTAAGATTAATACACTTGATTATGACAAATATAAGGTGATACAGCAGAATATAATAGATGCACTTGATGGAGCAGACTATGTAAGCGTCAAGGGCTGTAATGGCAATACAACAGACATGAGGGTAAGCATTATGCCGATAGCTGATATGACTTCACAGACGGTATTTGAAAATTGTCTTGCAGATGTCAATATTCCGCTTGGAGAAGTATTTACATCACCGGTATTAAAAAATACAACAGGTCGGCTTAATGTAAGCCAGGTATATCTTAATGATTTGAAATTTAAAAATCTCACGGTTGAATTTAGGGACGGTTTTGTAACTGGTTACAATTGTGATAATTTTGCCGATGAAGATAAGAATAAAGCATTTTTTAAGGAAAATGTATTATATAATCATGATACTCTTCCAATTGGTGAATTTGCAATAGGAACTAATACTACAGCTTATGTTATGGCTAATAAATATGATATTGTATACAAGCTTCCAATTCTTATTGTGGAAAAGATGGGACCTCATTTTGCTATAGGTGACACATGTTATTCAAGGTCAGAGGACATAGTGGTCTTTAATCCAAATGGAAAAGAAATAATCTCAAGAGATAATGAAGTATCGCTTCTTAGAAAGACACAGCCGGAGAAGGCATATTTTAACTGTCATACGGATATAACAATTCCATATGACGAGATAGGCTCAATCAGTGCCATACATTCTGATGGGAAAGAGATAAAGATAATAGAAAATGGAAGATTCGTGCTTGAGGGCTGCGAAGAACTTAATAAACCATTTAACTGTTAAATTATAGGAATTCAAGTGCGCTAACTGCTTGACTACAAACAAAAAACCAAGTACAATTAAAATGTAATGTCATTTCCTGTATAATGAATGATATATATGTTAAAATTGTGTCAAACAATTGCAAATTGCACAATTTTACCATTGAATATTATGAATAGTGAGAATATTGTTCATATTAATTCAGAAGGATTTAATAATATATCATTTTAGTATTTGGAAAGACATATATAATTATGGGCGTGTATATTATATAAACAGCATAAGGCTCATAATCAAATAAATTATATTAACTTTTTTGCAGGAATTGCCTGCAGGATGGAGGAAGAAAGATGTCTAAAGTAGGAATTGTAATGGGTAGTGATTCAGATATGCCTGTTATGTCTAAGGCTGCTGATATTCTTGACAAGTTAGGAATATCTTATGAGATGACAATTATTTCAGCACACAGGGAACCGGATGTATTTTTTGAATATGCTAAGACAGCAGAAGAAAAAGGATTCAAAGTTATAATTGCCGGAGCAGGTATGGCAGCACATTTACCAGGTATGTGTGCAGCAATATTTCCAATGCCTGTAATTGGAATCCCAATGCATACAACTTCGCTTGGTGGAAGAGATTCACTCTATTCAATCGTACAGATGCCATCAGGAATTCCAGTTGCTACTGTTGCAATTAATGGTGGAGCTAATGCTGGACTTCTGGCAGCAAAGATTCTTGCAACATCAGATGCAGAGCTTCTTAACAGATTAAAAGCATATACAAAAGAGCTTAAGGAAAGTGTACAGGCTAAGGATGCACATCTTAAGGAAGTTGGATATAAGAAGTATATGGAAGAGAAGAATAAGTAATAATTACAGATTAATTATTAATTTATATAGATTATACATAAAGGAAGGAGAGGCTACATAAGGCAGTATAACAGTCATTATACGCATGTAGCAATTAGAAAAATGGATTACAAAAAAGCAGGCGTTGATATCGAAGCAGGATATAAGTCAGTAGAATTAATGAAAGAACATGTTGCTAAGACAATGAGAGAAGAGGTACTTACTAATCTTGGTGGTTTTTCAGGCGCATTTTCAATGGAGAAGTTCAAGGGCATGGAAAAGCCGACACTTGTATCAGGTACTGATGGTGTAGGAACTAAGTTAAAGATTGCATTTACAATGGATAAACATGATACAGTAGGTATTGATTGTGTGGCTATGTGTGTCAATGATATAGCATGTGCAGGTGGTGAACCACTTTTCTTCCTTGATTATATTGCATGTGGCAAGAATGAACCTGAAAAAATTGCCAATATCGTTAAGGGTGTTGCAGATGGATGTATCCAGTCAGATTGTGCATTAATCGGTGGTGAGACAGCAGAGATGCCAGGCTTTTATCCTGTAGACGAATACGACCTTGCCGGTTTTGCAGTAGGTGTTGTAGATGAGAAGGATTTAATAACAGGTAAGGATATCAAGGCTGGTGATACACTTATAGGTATTGCTTCAAGCGGTGTTCACAGCAATGGTTTTTCACTTGTAAGAAGTGTATTTACAATTACAGAAGAAGCACTTAATACATATTATGAATCACTTGGAAAGACTCTCGGAGAAGCATTACTTGCTCCAACTAAGATATATGTTAAGACTCTTAAGGAAATTAAGAATGCCGGCGTTAAGATTAAGGGCTGCAGTCATATAACAGGCGGTGGTTTCTATGAAAATGTCCCAAGAATGTTACATGACGGCGTAAGAGCTGTAATTAAGAAGGACAGCTATGAAGTTCCTGCAATATTTAAGATGCTTCAGGAAGATGGACAGATTGAAGAACATATGATGTATAATACATTTAATATGGGTATCGGTATGGTGCTTGCAGTAGATCCTGCTGATACAGATAAAGTATTAGAGGCTGTTAAAGCTGCCGGTGAGACAGGTTATGTAATCGGTACAGTTGAAGAGGGTGAGAAGGGAGTAACAGTATGCTAAGAGTTGCTGTTATGGTATCGGGTGGCGGTACCAACCTTCAGGCAATAATAGATGCTATTAATAATAAGACGATAACTAATGCTATGATTGTAGGTGTAATAAGTAATAATGCCAATGCATATGCACTCACAAGAGCTAAAGATAATGGCATAGAGGCCGTATGTGTTTCGCCTAAAGATTATGAAGACAGAGATGAGTTTAATGATGCTCTTCTGGCTAAAGTTAATGAGTTTAAACCTGATTTAATAGTTCTTGCAGGATTTCTTGTTAAGATTCCTGAGAAAATGGTACATGAATACAGCCATAGAATTATTAATATCCATCCATCTCTTATTCCATCTTTTTGTGGTGTTGGTTATTATGGACTTCATGTACATGAGGAAGCACTTAAAAAGGGTGTCAAGGTTACAGGAGCAACTGTGCATTATGTAGATGAGGGAATGGATACCGGTGAGATTATATTCCAAAAAGCAGTTGATGTACTTGATACTGATACACCGCAGACTTTGCAAAGAAGAGTTATGGAGCAGGCAGAATGGAAGCTTTTGCCGGCTGCAATTAATATGATAGCTAATAAAGATACTGATAAACAGACTGATTAAGATTATTGTTCTTATGTACTCATGTTTTGTGGGTATGTAAGAACATACTTTATATATGAGCAGGAATTATTTGTTATATATGTGGCTGATGGTATCAGATACGATTATATTATTAAAAAGGAGATTTACATATGAAAGTACTTGTTATAGGAAGTGGCGGACGTGAACATGTTATATGCTGGAAGATAGCACAGAGCAAAAAGGTTGACAAGATATATTGTGCACCGGGCAATGCAGGAATATCTGAGGTGGCTGAATGTGTTGATATTAAGGCCATGGAATTTGATAAGCTTGTGGCATTTGCTAAGGAAAATGATATAGATTTAACAGTTGTAGGTATGGATGATCCACTTGTTGGTGGAATTGTAGATGCATTTGAAGCAGAAGGCTTAAGAGTATTCGGACCTAGAAAGAATGCGGCAATATTAGAAGGCTCTAAGGCATTTTCAAAGGATCTTATGAAAAAATATAATATTCCAACAGCAGCATATGAGACATTTACATCACCAGAGAAAGCTAAAGAATATCTTGAGACTTCTAAGTATCCGATTGTGCTTAAAGCAGACGGCCTTGCGTTAGGTAAGGGTGTTCTTATATGCGAGACTAAGGAAGAGGCTATGGCTGGTGTTCAGGAGCTTATGATGGATAAGAAGTTCGGTTCAGCAGGTAATACTATTGTCGTCGAAGAATTTATGACCGGCAGGGAGATATCTGTACTTTCATTTGTAGATGGCAATACGATTAAGATTATGTCATCAGCGCAGGATCATAAGAGAGCGTTAGACGGTGATAAAGGTCTTAATACAGGAGGTATGGGTAACTTTTCACCAAGTCCGTTCTATACTGAGGAAGTTGATGATTTCTGTAAGAAATATATCTATCAGGCAACTGTCGATGCAATGAAAGCAGAGGGCAGGGAATTTAAAGGTGTTATATTCTTTGGACTTATGCTGACAAATGATGGTCCTAAGGTGCTTGAATATAATGCAAGATTTGGGGATCCGGAAGCACAGGTTGTTCTCCCAAGAATGAAGAATGATATTATTGATGTATTTGAAGCATGTATTGATGGAACACTTGATAAGATTGACCTTCAGTTTGAAGATAATGCATGTGTATGTGTAATTCTTGCATCAGACGGATATCCTCTTGCATATGAGAAAGGTTTTGAGATAACAGGTCTTGATAACTTTAAGAACAAAGACGGATATTATCTTTTCCATGCCGGAACTAAGTTTAATGAAGCAGGTAAGGTAGTTACTAACGGAGGAAGAGTTCTAGGTGTTACAGCACTTGGTAAGACATTAAAAGAAGCAAGAGCTAATGCATATGAGGCAACAGAGTGGGTTGGATTTAAGAACAAGTATATGAGACATGATATAGGTAAGGCTATTGATGAGGTATAATTATATTTAAAATAGTATAAAATTATATTAATAATTGCAGAGCTGTTATTTAATATTGAAGATTAAAAGATAAGTTTAAGGAATTGTACAAGACATTTAACTTAATATCTTTGAATTAAATAACAGCTTTTACAAGATTGTTATGATTATTAATAATATAATTATAATGCAGATGATATATAAAATACGGCAGGTATAAAGTTTTCTTGATTTCAAACGAAAATGTTTTGGAGGATTAATGGGTAAATTATCACATAAGCAATTAAAAAAAATAATTAAAAAGTCAGTTGCATTTATTATGGCAGCAGGATTAAGCATGGGAGCAGCAAAAATTACAGGTATATATGGAGAGAATAGTTTTGTACAGGTACAGGCAGCCGAGTATGATTCTATGTTAGGAGAGTGTATAGCAGATTTTGATTTGTCAGATTATTATGAGCTTACACCACCGGAATATAATACATATTATCCATGGGAATGTGTGTGGTATGCCTGTGCAAGGGCAGAAGAGAAAGCTGGGCATAGGATTCCTGAAATAAGAGGACTTGGTAATGCGGCAGAGTGGTATGATAGGTCTGAGCTTGAAAAAGGAACAGATATAAGAAGTAATTCAATTCTTTGTTATGGTAAAAAAGCAGGTAACAAATATGGACATGTTGTATATATAGAATGTGTTAAGGATGGTACAGTATATTATACAGAAGCTAATGTAGATGGTGGAAAGTCAGATGAGCTTCGTTCACCAAGTGATGGCGTATTAAAGAAAACAACAGTAGATACACTTGAAGCTCCTGAAAATTTTCAGGGGTATATATATCTTGACAGATTTATAGATGGTGAGTTGATGCTCGGTGATGATAATTTATGGCATTTTTATAAAGATGGAAATATTAATACAGCATATACAGGCATGGCAAGAAATGAATATGGCTGGTGGTATATAACCGATGGCGAGCTTGACCTTTCATATACTGGACTTGCCGAAAATGATTATGGGTACTGGTATTTTAATGACGGATTTATTGCATTTGATTATACTGGTATGGTAAATATAGATGATGAATGGTATTATTGCCAGAATGGATATGTCAATAAAGAATATACAGGAATGGCATGTGATGGATATAAATGGTGGTATTTTAACAATGGTGAATTAGATACTGAATATACAGGAATGGCACTAAATGAATACGGCTGGTGGTATTTTAATGATGGTGAATTAGATACTGAATATACAGGAATGGCATTAAATGAATACGGCTGGTGGTATTTTGATAATGGTGTGCTTGACCTTAGATACACAGGAATGGCGTTAAATGAATATGGCTGGTGGTATTTTAATGATGGGATATTAGATTTAAAATATACAGGTGTTGGTGAAAATGAATATGGTTTATGGTATTACAGAAAGGGCATTATAAGATACGATTATAATGGAACTGCTGTATATAATGATAAAGAATATACATTCACAAATGGACATGCAGATTTTTAATATTCTAGATATGTAAGTGTTAATAGGGCTGTTACATTAAGAAAAGTAATGCATAATATGGAAATAAGTACGATAATTTACCATATCTTGTATTGTCTTTATTAATGTAATGGCTTTTTATATATGTTTCGTCAACTGATTAAAAAAAATAAGATTAGACAGTTTTCAATAAATTGCATAATTTGTAATATTGTGGTTATAATATTAGACAGAAATATTTTAGGATATAGGTAACAGAGGGATATATGGCTAAGAATGTTAAAACTGTTAATAAAAATGCCAGATATGGCAATATGAAAAATTCTAAAAAAAGAAAACACAAAAAAAGAAGGCATATATTATTATTAACATCAATTCTTATGCTTATCCTCACTGTATGCTGGTATATTGTGGATGCAAGCTATAAAGAAGATAAGAGCAAAGGATATACCAAAACAAAAGATGGTCAGGCGGCACAGGATGTTATACAGTTAAAAAGAGCAGAAAATGTAAACCGTGATAATTCTGCATACAGCACTGGAAATTATGCTAATGTATATAACTATATTGATACGGTCAAGCCTGTAATTAACAATGACTTCGATATGACTATGGGAAATGATGGTTATTACAGGATGGCAGGTCAGAATAGATATAGCATTTTACAGCTTACAGATATTCATATTACAGGAACGGAAAGTGTGTATGATAAGGATTTAAAGGTGGTTCAAACAGTATATTCCATGATACAAAGAGCAGCACCTGATTTTATAATTCTTACAGGAGATGTGATATTTGGAACAGACGATTATGATGCAAATGATGGGATAAGGGCTCTTAATGTTATAAGTACACTGATGGATAAGATTGGAATACCATGGACATGGTGTTTTGGTAATCATGACCACAGCTTTTTTGACCGGTATACATCTGATATAATAGCTTCGATGGTATCACAGAGTAATACTTTAAGAATGTATAAAAAAAATCCTGCTGTCAATGGTTATACAAATGGAACGTTCAAGCTGTATAATAAAAATGGAGCATTGATAATGGGACTTATTCTTATGGATTCAGGTAATATCATACAGAATACAGACGGTTCGTATGGATATGATTATATAAGGGATGACCAGACTGCATGGTATGAGCAGGAGGTTGCAGGACTTAGAGAAGATAATCCGTCGGTTTCATCATTGTTATTTTTTCATATTCCGCTTCAGGAGTATATAAATGCGTGGGATAGTGGAATTGTTGTATTCGGAACAAAAAGGGAGGATGTATATTGTTCATCGTATCATAGCAGTCTTTTTGACAAGGTAGTACAGTTAGGCAGCACTAAAGCTATGTTTGTTGGACATGACCATCTTAATGATTATGGCGCATATTATAATGGTATAGAACTTGTATATGGTAAATCAATAGACTATACGGCATATCCCGGTATAGAAAACAGTACAGAACAAAGAGGTGCTACGCTTATAAATATTACTTCAGATGGTAATTATTCAATAGTGCAGATGCAGTATGAATAAGGTATATGAATTGATTGCAGAAAAAATAATGTTTTAATAAAAAATGTTTTAATAAAAAAATAATGTTTTAATAAAAAGTTGTTGACAAAATATATAATATCGTGTAGAATACCTTTTGTGTTGAGCGGTTGCTTCGATACATGAATAACTTATATATTTTGTAAATGCGCGAGTGGCTCAGTTGGTAGAGCTCCTCCTTGCCAAGGAGGAAGTCGCGGGTTCGAGTCCCGTCTCGCGCTCTAAGAAAGCAAAAAAGAGGTATCCGTATGGATACCTCTTTTTCGCTTTACGAGCCCCGCCGGGGCTCGAAGTTCGAGGTCTACGCTACCGCTGCGGTCGGCGCAGAGCAGACATCCCCTGGATGTCATGCGCCGTCTCGCGCTCTAAGAAAGCAGAAAAGAGAAGTCCGTAGGGATACCTCTTTTTCGCTTTACGAGCCCCGCCGGGGCTTAAAGTACGAGGTCTACGCTACCGCTGCGGTCGGCGCAGAGCAGACATCCCCGAAAAGCTGGTATTATAGGAAAATGATAAGAGGTATATGTATGGAGATAAGAAGAGCTGTAAGTTCAGATATTGATAGAATTATGGATATTTATGGATATGCAAGGAAATATATGGCTGAGCATGGTAATCCAACGCAGTGGTCTGCTAATTATCCTGATGAGGAAATTATAAGGGCGGATATTGAAAAACAGCAGTTATATGTATGTATGGAAAATGATACAGTTGAGGGTGTATTTGTATTTTTTATAGGTGATGAGCCTAATTATAAAGTTATTAAGGATGGTAAATGGAGAAGTGATACTGTTTACGGTGTGATACACAGGGTGGCAGCAAGCGGAAGAGTGCATGGTATAACAAAAGCCTGCTTTGAGTATGCTAAGGATAGGGCAGGATATTTAAGAATTGATACACATAGAGATAATAAAACAATGCAGTCAGCGATACAGAAGAATGGCTTTAAGAGATGTGGAATTATTAATGTTGCTAATGGAAGTGAGAGAATAGCATTTGATTATATATCAGAAGATATAACTACGGAAGAATTAAAAAAGTGGGATACGGATTCATATATTGCACTTGATATTAGAGATAGTTCATCATTTGGTTATGGGCATCTTCCTAATGCAGTTAATATTCCTGCCGATGAACTTACAGACAGGCTTGATGAGCTTGATAAGAATAAAAAAATAGTAGTATACTGTATGAAAGGTGAAATAAGCATAGATGCACGAGCATATCTTTCAGAAAATGGTTTTTTTGCATATAACCTTAAGGGTGGTTATGGTAAATGGCTCATACAGACTATGGAAGAAGATGATGACAAGCCGGATTGTGCGGCAATTGAGCTTAGTATAAGAAAAAAATTCCATAAGCAGATATTTAGTAAGTTTACAAAGGCTATTAATGAGTATCAGCTTTTAAAAGAGGGGGACAAGGTAGCTGTATGTATATCTGGCGGTAAGGATTCCATGCTTATGGCGAAGCTTTTTCAGGAATTACAAAGACATCGTAAATTTAACTTTGAACTTGTATTTCTGGTTATGGATCCGGGATATAATAAGACCAACCGTAAAGTAATAGAAAATAATGCAAAACATATGAACATTCCAATCACAGTATTTGAGACTAATATATTTGAAGCGGTATATGAGATTGAAAAGTCACCATGTTATCTGTGTGCAAGAATGAGAAGAGGTTATCTTTATAGTAAGGCTAAAGAGTTAGGCTGTAATAAGATAGCTTTAGGACATCATTATGATGATGTTATAGAAACAATATTTATGGGAATGATGTATGGTTCACAGATACAGACCATGATGCCTAAGCTTCACAGCACTAACTTTGAGGGAATGGAGCTTATCCGCCCGTTATATCTTATAAGAGAAGATGATATAAAGCATTGGAGAGATTACAACAAATTACATTTTATACAGTGTGCATGTAGATTTACAGATACATGTACTACCTGTAACAAGGATGGAAGCAGTCAGTCTAAGAGAATGGAGACTAAAAAGATAATTGCAGAGTTAAAAAAGATTAATCCATTTATTGAAAGCAATATTTTTAAAAGTGTAGAAAATGTAAATTTAAGTACGATAATAGCATACAAGCAGAATGGTGTTAAGCATCATTTCTTAGATGATTACGATTCATAATTTATTATTGACAGGCTGATGTGTGCATAAAGATAACACATAGGTAATGATTGCACTAGATATAAATATATGCACTGACTGTCAGTATGGCGACGTTTGCAGTAATGATTGACTGTAGCAGGTATATAAATATATCAGAATGGAGGATTATTTAATATGGCAGGCAGTAGAAAAATGAGAATTAAACCAGTTCCTGTAATTATTCTTGGTGTAGTGACAGTTGCAATAATTGCAGGAATTGGAATATTTGCAATTGGAAATACGTCAGATAAACAGCAGAACAGTTCAGCAACAGTAAGTGTAAGTAAAAAGAATCTAAAAGACAGTAATTCGACATCAACAGAGCCTGTTAAGGCGGCAACAACTGTTGAGATACAGTGGGAGGACAGTGCAGTTCCTGTTGGAACATCATTTAAGGTTACTGCCATAGTAACTCCACAGGATACAGAGCATGCTCTGGTATGGTCTTCAGGTAATCAGGATGTATGTACAATAGACAGTGAAGGAGTAGTGACAGTAAGGTCGGCAGGGAATGCAGCTATTACAGCGACTGTAGGAACTGTATCGGATTCTGTTATTATACAGGGAATAGATAGTGTTTCGGCGGGTTCTGACAGAGGTCTTCCGGTATATACGGGAGATTCATATGTATCGGCCGGACAAAGCAATGGCGGTTCAAATGATAATTCAAATGGAAATACATCAACAGGTGCTTCACAGTCAGATGTATCGTCAGGAGGCAGCCAGCAGGGACAGCGTTCAAACGGAAGCATAGGTGTATCATCAGGAATAAACTCATCTTCCAATATATCAGATGATAATTCAGACATATCAGATGATAATAATGGTGGTTCATCTGATAATGGTTCAGATAATGGTTATAATTATAATACGGATAATGGCAGTTATGACAATAATAACGGTGGTTATGATAATAATTCAGGCAGCCATGATGGGGCTTCAAGCTCTGATATTGCAGGATATCTTCCACAGATAGGATATACACAAAGAATGTCTAATGTATATGTATGTGAAGATGGCTATACATATTATGGAGAAATAATAATACAGCCAAATGTTACTATAATATATATAAAGCAAAGAAGTGGTACATTTGATTCTATGATACAGAGTACTTTATCAGCACTGCTTCCATCAGAAGCAGGACAGGTGTGGAACAATTATCTTTCTTCATCATCAGACAAAACATTTACAGTAGATGGCAGAAGGGTAAGAATAGTTACGGCACTTAATGGTGGACATTCACAGATAGTTGTGTATAACTAAGCTTATAAAAGTTTATGGTATTTATGCTTTTCTTATTTAATATATTTGAAAATTTATGTCAGATTATATGGTATTACGTGGATTTTATGTCAATTATTTTTGATGAGATATTATATTTGTAATATACATTTTTGTTAAAGTATGGTAAAATGAATTGATACATGTGTTTATACTAGATATTTTCAAGAATGAGGTGAAGCATATTGTTAAATGAAAACAAAGTAAAGATGATGACCAAGATGGCGATATATGAGAAAAATGAAGGCCGCAGGATGTTAAAGACGGCAAGGTATTTTAAGAGTGATTATATTGCGTTTGGCATATTAAAGACTCTGATAACAACGTCGATAGCATATATAATAATGCTTATTATGTATGTGTTATATAACATGGAGAGTATTATAAAGGATATTAACAAGATTGATTATACAGAAGTTGGAACTAATCTTATAATCGGTTATGTTGCTATGATAGCTGTATTTTCTGCCATAGCATTTGTGGTATATGGAAAGCAGTATGATAATTCAAGAAATGGTCTTAAAAGGTATTTTTCAAGACTAAATAAGCTTGAAAGATTTTATAATGGTCATAAAAGAAAGAATAATAAGTAGAATAACAGATAGTATTATTGTTGAGACCGGTGTTTATATCAGCACGTGGTGTAATATTATCAAAGTTCATAAATGAAGATTGACATGGAGGATTTGGATGATTTTTTTGCTGGAGTTAAAGGAGAATATTAAAAGATTTTTTAACAAATATGATATATATATTATACCAACAGCTAAGTTTATTCTTGCTTTTATATCATTTATGATTCTTAATGCAAGTATTGGATATATGACTAAGCTTAGTAATCCTGTGATTGCACTTCTTTTGTCATTGGCATGTGCGTTTGTTCCAAGTGGATTTACAGTATTTATTCTGTCAGTATATATGCTTATACACCTATATGCGATATCGGCAGAATTTTCGCTGATAGTATTAGGAGTTGTATTGCTTATGTACCTGTTATATTTCAGGTTCACACCTAAGCAGGGATATCTGCTTCTTATCACTTCGATTATGTGCTGGATTGGTATACCTTATGTAATACCTGTAGCAGTAGGCTTATGTGCAGGAGCTGCATCAGTTATACCTGTGGGATTCGGAGTAATAATATATTATATTGTACAGACGGCAAGTGCATATGAGACGGCAATTACCAAGCAGTCGGTATCAGACAGTGTCCAGAAGATTTCATATATAGTAGAAAGTCTTATTAATAATAAGTCAATGATATTATTGATTATTGCATTTGCTCTGACTATTGCAATTGTATATTTTATAAGAAGAATGAGAATTGATAATGCATGGACATATGCAATTGTGGCGGGAACAGCAGTGGAGTTTCTTGTACTTATAGGCGGTCAGATTGTTTTTGGTGTCAAGTTTAATATGATATTTATGATAATTGGTGTTATATTAGGAGCAGTAGTAGGATATCTGTGTCAGATTCTGTTTTTCAGTGTGGATTATAAAAGGACAGAATTTGTACAATATGAAGATGATGAGTATTATTATTATGTAAAGGCTGTACCTAAGATTAACATTGTGAATGAAGATGTAAAAGTCAAGCAGATTAATGCAAGAAAGACAAGAAAGACAACAGATATTAATGATGTTGCCAAGTCATCATCAGATAGAAGTATTAATGATGACGATTATGATATTAAGATATATGATAAATAAAAATATATTTTGAAGGGAAGTGAAGACCTGTGACGGCAATTAATAATTTTATACAAAATTACCTCAACAAATTTTACGTTCCGAGAATAGAATGGACGGATATTATTGAGATATTATTTATTGCGTTTGTATTGTACAGTATTCTCGTCTGGATAAAGGATACGAAGGCGTGGTCTTTGCTTAAAGGAATAATTGTAGTTGGTGTATTTACAATTATTGCATATATTCTTAATCTTAGAACAATATTATGGATAGCAAGTAAGACTATAAGTGTAGGTATTATTGCACTCGTAATTATATTCCAGCCGGAGTTAAGAAGAGCACTTGAACAGCTCGGAAGGAAGCGTATTGTATCAGGACTTTTTAATTTTGGTGAAGGAAAGGATAAAGGAGAGCTGTTTAGTGCAAAGACAGCAGAAGAGATTGTAAAGGCAGTCTATGATATGGCAGCAGTAAGGACTGGAGCACTTATTGTTATTGAGCATGATATGATGCTCGAGGAATATATAAGAACCGGAATTGAAGTTGATGGTATTGTTACAAGTCAGCTTCTTATTAACATATTTGAACATAATACTCCATTGCATGATGGAGCTGTGGTAGTAAGGGAAAACAGAGTCGTTGCAGCAACCTGTTATCTGCCGTTATCAGATAATGTTAATCTTAGCAAAGAACTTGGAACAAGACACAGGGCAGGTGTTGGAATAAGTGAGGTTACAGACAGCTTTACGATAATAGTATCAGAAGAGACAGGAGCTGTATCAGTTGCAACCGGAGGAGAAATTCTTCGTAATATAGATAAAGAATCTTTGCGTAACAAGCTTGAGTTTTTAAGAAAGAAGTCGGTTGAAGTTAAGTCATTCAGGTTATGGAGAGGAAGGTTGAAAAATGAAAGAAAAGATATTTAAGAATTTCAGCCTTAAGATATTGTCGATTATTTGTGCCATACTGTTATGGGGAATAATAGTAAATATATACGACCCTAACACAGGTGTTACAATAAGTAATGTATCTGTCCAGCTTATTAATACTGACAGCCTTACAGATAAGGGCTATACGTATGAGGTGGTTGATGGAAGCAAGATATCTGTATATGTAAGCGGACCTAAGAGTATTATTGCGGATATTAAGGCAAGTGATATTATAGCAACAGCAGATCTTAGTAAGATATCTGTATTTGCAGATTATGTTGATATAGATGTTAAGATTGAAAAGGATGGCAAGCTTTTACAGAATGTGGAGGTTACGCCTAAGACTACAGCAGTTAAGTTAAATATTGAAAATCGTGTTACACAGTCCTTTGATGTAAAGGTTGAGATGACGGGATCAGGCTCGGCAGGATATGTTGTATTTAATGATACAATATCTCCGACTACCATAAAAGTTACAGGTCCTTCGTCAGCAGTCCAGAAGATAGCACAGGTAAAAGCCGTATATGATATAAGTGATGCAACGTCTGACATATCTGATACGGCTACTGTTGTATTATATGACAGTGACGGTAATATAATTAATAACCGGCAGCTTGAACTATCAAGGACAGAAGTCAGGTTTTCAGCAAGCATAGGTCATTCAAAGACAGTTGATATTATATATAAGACGTCAGGAACACCTGCAGCCGGTTATGTTATCAAGACAATTGAACCGGATGAGAATACAGCTTCAATATATGGCAACTCGAGTGATATTGACTCAATATCACAGATAGTAATACCGGGTTCGGTATTGAATGTAGACGGGCTTAAAGACAGTAAAGAATTTAAAATATGGCTGTCGGATTATCTGCCATCTGGTATAACAGTGGCATCGGCTAACTATATCAATGTTAAAGTTGTTATAGAAAAGCAGAATGACGGCAGTGAAAACAGCATTTCAAAACAGCTTACAATATCAGCTGCTGATATAAAGATAAATAATATTCCGGATGGAAAGAATGTTTATATTGAGATGAACACACCATTAAGTGTCAATGTTGTGGGAAAATCCAATGTTGTTAATTCGCTTTCGGCTGTAGGACTTGGAGCAAATGTAAGTCTTTCAGGATTACAGAGCGGAACATTTCAGGTTGATGTGATGTTTAATAATTCATCAGAATATACGGTTACAGGAAGTTATAAAGCAACAGTTGTTATAACAGATAAAGAGACAGCATCGCAGACTGTTCCTGAACAGACAACACAGTCTGATAGGACGGATGCAACGCAGACATCTAAAGATACTAATGATAATACATCGGAAGTTAATAATTAAGAGAGGTAAATAGCCATGGTTAGTGAAAAGATTATAGTAAGCAGTGCATTAGGAATACATCTTCGTCCGGCAGGAGCTATGTGTGACAGGGCTGTTAAGTATGAATCTAAGATAATGTTTAAGTATGCAGATGGAAAGGAAGCTAATGCCAAAAGTGTAATTTCTATACTTGCCTCAGGTGTAAAATGTGGTCAGGAAATAGAAATATATGCAGATGGAGAAGATGAAGAGAAGGCTCTGGCAGATGTAGTGGCAGCACTTACAGAAGCATTAAAAGATTGATTTAATTGTCAGAATGTATTATAATTATTTTGTTATAATCAGTCTATATTATAATTAATATTGAAGAAAAGAGGTACTTACAAATGGGATATATGGATACATATAAACAGTGGTGTGATAATGAATATTTTGATGAGTCTACACGAGCTGAATTGAAGTCTATTGCCGGTAATGAAGCAGAAATTGAAGACAGATTCTATAAGGATCTTGAGTTTGGTACAGGCGGTTTAAGAGGGGTTATCGGAAATGGTACTAACAGAATGAATATCTATACAGTAAGAAAGGCTACACAGGGACTTGCTAACTTCATTATTAAAGAGAAGGCAGCAGACAGAGGTGTTGCAATTGCATATGATTCAAGAAGAATGTCACCTGAATTTGCCAATGAGGCTGCACTTTGTCTTAATGCCAATGGAATAAAGGCATATATATTCCCTACATTAAGACCAACACCTGAATTATCATTTGCATTAAGAGAACTTAAGTGTATAGCAGGTATAGTTGTTACAGCAAGCCATAACCCGCCTGAATATAATGGATATAAGGTATATTGGGAGGATGGTGCACAGATTACAGCACCTAAGGATACACAGATTATTAATGAAGTTAAGGCAGTAACAGATTATAATACAGTTAAGACCATGGATATTGATGAGGCGAGAGCATGTGGTCTGTATAATGTAATTGGTTATGATATGGATGATAAGTATATTGCAGCTCTTAAGAAGATGAGTCTTAATGGTGATATTATTAAGCAGGTAGCTGATGATATTAAGATTGTATATACACCATTCCATGGTACAGGTAATGTTCCTGTAAGAAGAATATTAAAGGAGCTTGGATTTAAACATGTATATGTTGTTCCTGAACAGGAAAAGCCGGATCCTGACTTTACAACGCTTGAATATCCTAACCCTGAAGATCCTAAGGCATTTACACTTGCACTTAAGCTTGCTAAGGAAAAGGATGCTGATATTATCTTAGCTACTGACCCGGATGCAGACAGACTTGGTGTATATTCTAAGGATTCTAAGACAGGTGAATATATGTCATTTACAGGTAATATGTCGGGCATGCTTATTGCAGAATATATCCTTTCACAGAGAAAGGAAAAAGGTTTATTACATGATAATGGTGCATTTGTTAAGACAATTGTTTCTACTAATATGGCAGATGCAATTGCTAAGGAATATAATGTTAAGCTTATAGAAGTTCTTACAGGCTTTAAGTTTATCGGTGAGCAGATTAAGTTATTTGAACAGCAGCATACATATGAATATGAATTTGGGTTTGAAGAAAGTTATGGCTGTCTTGTTGGTACACATGCAAGAGATAAGGATGCTATTGTTGCAGTTATGGCACTTTGTGAAGCAGCAGCTTTCTACAAATCTAAAGGTTTAACACTCTGGGATCAGATGATTAACATATTTGATAAGTATGGTTATTATAAGGAAGGTCAGAAGGCTATAACAATGAAAGGCGCAGAAGGTGCGGCACAGATTGCACAGATGATGGATGATCTTCGTAAGAATCCGCCTAAGAAGTTCGGTGACTGGGACGTAGTAGAATTCAGGGATTATAAGACTAAGGAATGTACAGATATTAAGACAGGTACAAAGTCTGATACAGGACTTCCTATATCTAATGTTCTTTACTTTGATCTTACAGATAATGCATGGTGCTGTGCAAGACCATCAGGAACAGAGCCTAAGATTAAGTTCTATATGGGAGTTAAGGGAACAGGTCTTGACGATGCTTATGATAAGCTTAATAAGCTTACTGATGCAGTTATGGAAGTAATCGGACAGTAAATATAATAGTTGTTTCAAATTTAATTAACAATATAAACACAATATGAACACATTTCGTCGGTATACTACTAACCATAGATGAGATGTGTTCATTTTATTTATATTTCATAATAGTATTTAATAATAATAATTATATTTACAAGGAGGAAGAAAGCATATGTATAATGATGATAATAATCTGAATGACAATGAATATAATTCAGGTAATAATATGTCGCAGGATAATTTCCAGGATAGTAATAATTCACAGGGAGGATATACAGAACAGGATAATAGCACACAGTACAGATATTCAGGAAGCAATATTCCTTATAATAACGGTACAGAGACTGATAATAATTATAATTCAGACAATAATAGTGCGTCGCAGAACGGATATTCTTCATCCACAGGATATTATAATAATGGTTATCAGTCGCAAGATAATAATGGATATAATACACAACAGGGTAATGCTTATTATTATAATACGCAGAATAATAATGCCCAGTGTAATAACACACCACATAAGAAAAAAGGCAATGCAGATAATGCATTTAAAAAGTTCTTTAAGAGTAAGGGTGTTAAAAGAGCCGGAGCAGCAATTGTATGTGGCGTTGTAGCCGGCGTTGCAATGCTTGGTACATTTTATGCAGGAGTTAAGTTGTTTCCGGGAATTACCAATGGCAGTAATAATTATGAAATAGCAACCGTATCAACGGCTATTCCATCTTCATCAGTGGTATCTGATGGTTCGGTTGATGTTGCCGGAGTAAGCATGGATGTGTCATCTGTGGCAGAAGCTGCATTGCCGGCTATGGTAGCTCTTAAGGGAACGACAACCGTATCGACTAATTCATACTATGGTCTGTTTGGTGGAACACAGGCAAGAGAAGCTTCTACAAGCGGAACAGGTATCATAGTAGGTAAGAATGATACAGAACTTCTTATACTTACTAATAATCATGTTATTGAGGATGTCAATGATCTTCAGTGTGTATTCGTTGATGATTCATCAGTAAGTGCAACAGTAAAGGGTTCTAAGTCAGATAAGGATATTGCGGTTGTAGCAGTTAATATTTCAGATATCAGCTCAGATACTTTAAGTAAGATTGCCATAGCAGAGCTTGGTGATTCTGATGATGTGACCGTAGGACAGCAGGTCGTAGCAATCGGTAATGCTCTTGGTGAAGGACAGTCAGTAACAACAGGTATAATCAGTGCATTAAACAGATCAATAACTGTTAATAATATAACATTCTCAGGATTGTTTATGACAGATGCAGCAATTAATTCAGGTAACAGTGGTGGTGCACTTCTTAATGCATCAGGTAAGGTTATAGGTATTAACTTTGCTAAGACATCAGAGAATGGGGTTGAGGGTATGGCTTATTCAATTCCGGTATCTAATGTAAGAGAACTTATTGATACACTTATGAACAGACAGACAAGAACTAAGGTAAGTACATCAGATGCTTCATATCTTGGAATATCAGCAATGGATATAACAAGTTCCATGGCATCACAGTATGGATATCCACAGGGGATACTTATCCGTCAGGTTGCATCAGGTTCAGCAGCAGAGAAGGCAGGACTTGGAGCATATGATATAATTGTAAGCTTTGATGACCAGTCAATAACTTCATTTGCAGGCTTACAGTCAACTATGCAGTATTATAAAGCAGGTGAGACTGTAAAGATTGAATATTATCATCTTGAGGGAAGTCAGTATGTATTAAAGTCAACTGATGTGACACTTGATAAGAAGAATTAATAATATTTATACAATATTTTCAATTTGCTTATTTATGGTTAAAATATAGAGCGTTAAAGATATAAATAATAAAAAGATAAACAATAAAGATATAAATAATACAAAGATAAATAGAAAATATGGATAATAAAAATGTGTGCTGTGTTTGGAATTTATAGATAATTTTTATCATAGGTTTTAAAACCGGCACACATTTTATGTTACCAGTATATAAAAGATATAAAAGATATAAAAAATATAAAAGATATAATATAAGCTGGATACTGATAAATGGGATGTACATGAATATTTTAGACTGTAAGCAAACATGGAAAATATAAAGAACATAGGCTTAAGCTACATTTTATAATGATTTAATTGTAAATATGGTAATTAAATTGTATACTTTACATACATTATGGCAATAAGATGTGGAAATGGAGAGAACAAATGAGTGATAATATAAATAATACAGACAATAGAGATAATGAATATGAAAAGATATGTTATATATGCAGAAGGCCGGAAAGTAAAGCCGGTAAGATGATTGGTATGCCTAATAATATTTATATATGTGCAGATTGTATGCAGAGAACATTTGATTCTATTAATAATAGTGGAATTAACTATGATGATATGATGAAGATGTATAATATGCCGGGATTTGGCAATATGAACTTCAATGATATTAATATGGATATTCCAAATAAGCAGAAGATTAAAAAGAAGAAAAAAGAAGAAAAGAAAGTGCAGGATAAGATTGATTTGAGAAATATTCCTGCACCTCACGAGATTAAGCATATGCTGGATGAATATGTGGTAGGTCAGGATTATGCAAAGAAGGTAATGTCAGTTGCCGTATATAATCATTATAAGAGAGTTGCCACTAATACCATGGATGAGATAGAGATTGAAAAGTCTAACATGCTAATGATAGGACCTACAGGAAGTGGCAAGACTTATCTTGTAAAGACGCTTGCCAGATTATTACAGGTGCCTCTTGCAATAGCTGATGCTACATCACTTACAGAGGCAGGTTATATTGGTGATGATATTGAAAGTGTTGTATCTAAGCTTCTTGCAGCAGCAGATAATGATGTTGAGAGAGCAGAGCATGGAATAATATTTATTGATGAGATAGATAAGATTGCAAAGAAGAAAGAAACTCGAAGCAGGGATGTAAGTGGTGAATCCGTACAGCAGGGAATGTTAAAGTTACTAGAAGGCAGTGATATTGAAGTTCCTGTAGGTGCAACAAGCAAAAATGCCATGGTTCCACAGGTGACTGTTAATACACGTAATATATTATTTATATGTGGCGGTGCATTTCCAGATCTTTCAGATATTATTAAGGAGAGACTTAATAAGCAGTCGTCAATAGGTTTTACAGCAGATCTTAAGGATAAATATGACAATGACCCTGATATATTAAAGAAGGTTACTCTTGAAGACCTTAGAAATTATGGAATGATACCGGAATTTTTAGGAAGACTTCCTATAGTATTTTCACTGGATGCACTTTCAAAGGACATGCTTGTACAGATAATGAAAGAACCGAAGAATGCTATATTAAAGCAATATCAGAAGCTTCTTGAGCTGGATGAGGTTAAGCTGGAATTTGATGACTCTGCACTTGATGCCATTGCAGATAAGGCACTTGAGAAGAAGACAGGAGCAAGGGCATTACGTTCAATTATAGAAGATTATATGCTTGATATTATGTATGAGATTCCTAAGGATAATAATATAGGAATGGTTACTATCACAGGTGATTATATTAATAAAAAAGGAGCGCCACTTATACAGATGAGGGGTATGGAAACACCACTCCTTAATTAAAAATATATAAAATCGGATAAAAAGACAGGCTGTCTGTATTGATATTTTACCGGTAATATGCCGGAAATGATAATAAATATTTATAAAATAATAAGTATTTACATATCAGAAAAATAATAGTACAGGATATAGCCTGTCTTTTATATTTTTGGCATTATAAGGGAATAAAAAAAGACATAAATAAAAAGACATAAATAAAAAAAGACATAAATATAAAAAAATTAAATATAATAATCTTGCAATTAGTATTATTGGAGTTATTAATTGAATGAATGTCAGAGCCTGATTTTATCAGAGGATGCTAAAGATTATATAATACGGTATAATTCAGATGCGTACAGACAGCTGGCAGGAGTAAAAGAAGCATGTGTGCAGTGCATTGATGAAACATGGTGTATTGCCCATACATCGGGAAATACGGATATTGACAGACTGATATCAGACAGCGGATATTATTCAATTCCAAAGTTATATGGACTTATGCAGTCAGATTCATCTAATTATGATGAGTCAGGCATAACTTCCACACTTAACCAGTCCAATCTTAATGTAAGGGGGCAGGGAGTGATAATAGGTTTTATAGATACGGGAATTGATTATACATTAGATATATTTATGTATGCAAGAAACAGGTCTAAAATATTGGCAATATGGGATCAGACTATTCAGGAAGAGCAGGCTGGGAATGAAACAATATCCGGAGAAAATACAGGCCAGGTTGATTCAGATTATTCATATCTTACATCAATGGGAATATTTAATTATGGAAAGGTATATGAAACTGATGTTATCAATAATGCACTTGAGAAAATGTCAGCCGGGGAATCGCCGTATAAATATGTGCCATCAGTTGATGATAATGGACATGGAACATTTATGGCTGGTATTGCAGCCGGTTCACAGACAAAAGCTTTTATGGGGGCAGCGCCTGATGCGCAGCTTGTCGTTGTGAAATTAAAACAGGCGAAGCAATATCTAAGAGATTATTATCTTATAAGAAATGATATTGATGCATATGAAGAATCAGATATTATGGCAGGAATAAGATTTCTTAGATATATTGCATTAAAGGAAAATAAACCGCTGGTTATATGTCTGGGGGTTGGAACAGCGTCAGGTTCAAGAATGGGGCTTACACCACTTGCAAGTATGCTTAATTCTATGGCATTAAGAAATAATGTTGTGGTGGTTACACCAGTTGGTAACGAGGGCAATGCAAGAACCCATATAAGTGGGAGAGCTGCAGATGAGGATAATTCATGGATTGATATAAGCGTTGGCGATAATGTGGAGGGTTTTTCTTTGGAAATCTGGGCGGATACTTTTGATATATTGTCGGTATCATTTGTATCACCGTCGGGTCAGGTAATACCAAGAATACTGGTACGAGTCGGGCAGAGCAGTGAGTTTAGGTTCTTACTGGAAAATACAACCGTAAGTATAGACTATAGGATTGCAGAGACTGTATCAGGATATGAGGTTATATTTATAAGATTTTTAACACCGTCAGAAGGAGTGTGGCAAATAAGAGCATATAGTATAGCTGGAATTTCAGGAGAATTTAATGCATGGCTGCAGTTAAAGGACTTTATTAAAGGAGAAGTGTTTTTTTTAAGGTCAGAGCCGGATACAACACTTACGGAGCCATCGGCCGCATTTTCACCAATAAGTGTTGGAGCGTATAATCATATTACAGGTGGTATAGCAGTTGATTCAGGAAGAGGATATACAGCGGATAACAGAGTTAAGCCGGATATTGTTGCGCCGGGAGTTAATGTATATGGACCGGCAGCAGGAGGAGGCTTCATATTAAAGAGTGGAACAAGTATATCTGCTGCGCATACGGCAGGGGCAGCAGCACTATTTCTTACATGGGGCGTGTATTATGGAAATGATATATTAATGACTAACAGTAAGATTAAGACGATACTTATACGTGGAGCCACTAGGGATACAGACAGACAATATCCTGATAATGTATGGGGATATGGTAAACTCAATGTTATCGAGTCATTTTTGCAGCTACGGCTTGTGTAGGTTTATATAATAGAGAATATCATTAAAAATTATCAAATTGAAAAACAAAACTGAATTTTAAGTTATAATTGATTTTAGAATTTAACTTAACTGGTTTTAAAAATGGAAAAACTTAATATAAAAACTCAATATAAAAACATATTGAAAGGATATATTATTTGGGTTAATATTAAAAATATATAAATATATATAGAGAAAAGGATAGAAAGATATGAAATACAAAGCAATAGCACTTGACCTTGATGGAACTCTTACTAACAGCCATAAAAAAGTGTCAGAAAAGAACAAAGAAGTTATTTCTAAGGCAATAGAAGAAGGTATTAAGGTAATACTTGCATCAGGGAGACCACTTTTTGGAATAACCCCCGTAGCTGATATACTTGAACTGGAGAAGAAAGGAGGTTATATTCTTGCATATAATGGTGGTAATATAGTTGATTGTATGACAGGAGAACTTATATACAGCCGTTTTATACCACAGGAGTGTGTACATGATATATGTAGTGAATCAGAGAATAATGATGTGTATGCGATAACTTATTATAAAGATAAGGTGCTTTCACAAAGTGATGAAGATGAATATGTAAAGAAAGAAGCGTTCTGTAATGGTGCAGATATTAAGAAAGTAGATAGTCTTGAAGAGTTTGTGGATTATCCTGTTGCAAAATATATAATAGTAGGAGAACACAATAAGCTGCTTCCGGTAGAAAAAGTGTTGAAGGAAAGGCATGGCAATCTTCTTGATATATTTTTCTCAGAGGACTATTTCCTTGAGGTTGTACCAAAAGGTGTAGCAAAGGATAAATCACTAGAAGCACTCCTTGATAAAATTGGAATAAAAAGAGAAGAGCTTATAGCTTGTGGTGACGGAATGAATGACCTTCCGATGATAGAATATGCCGGTCTTGGTGTTGCAATGGAAAATGCTTATCCTAAAGTAAAGGAAAGTGCAGATGTTATAGCCCCATCTAATGATGATGATGGAGTTGCATATATAATGGAAAAGTATATGGATATTTATTAATGAAGTATATATAAATGCCGATATAATAAATGAAACAAAAGTACTGAGGTTTTATTATTCAAGGAGGAGATTAAAGCTGAAACAGTATTATTTATCCAAAGGACACAACCTGTAGACAGAGTTAAAAATGTTGAAAAAATAAGTACGATAAGAAAGCACAATGGTTCTGATATTAAAAAAGATAATTCATTTGAGGCAGTACTGGCTGCTGAAAGGAAACGTATTAATGCTAATACAGCTAAAGACAACAAGGCACACGGAAGTGCAGAAAGCCTTTATGCTAATGGCATGAATTATTATAATAATCAGGCTAAGGCTGCTTACTTTTACATGCTGCCTTCAACGACTGATTTTAAGGGATGAGCCGGATTGGAACAGGAAAGGATAAGGGACTGTATAATAAGAATTATGCTTATTATACAGCCCCTTGTTTTGATATATTTGTTATTATAATTATACAGAAAATTTATTCTGTATAATCTGAGACGTTAAATTCCTCACCGTTTACAATCTTATTCATAAGCTCTTTAGCTGTATTAATAGAATTATCATCAGGTATTACAACGGACATTCCTGATAAGCCGTAAACCTGACCGGTCTTTGTTCCTGTAGTTCCGCTTACTGTGTATGATTGTACATTCCATGCCTTAGGATTAGATAACTGACCTCGTATAAGTGAGGTTATTGTTCCGGTTGACATATTAGTAAGTACCATGTTTGATATGGCATCAAGAACGGCAGAATAATTAGTTAATATTGCAGGAGAGGTTGCTTTAGAAATAATACCTTTAATTGCAGCTTCCTGATTACGACCACGCTGGAAATCCCCATCATTAAATGCTTTTCTTTCTCGTACAAACGCAAGAGTCTGTTCGCCGTTACATTCATTTTGACCGATATTAAAATGATAGCTTTCAGGTGCGGCTTCATAGCCATTAGTAAAATCAACGCTTGAATTAATGGTAATACCTCCGAGTGCATTGACAATTTCGACACAGCCTGTAAAGTTAAGTTTAATATAGTAATCAATAGATATAGAATATAATTTTTCAAGAGCAAGCTCGGAATATTCTATACCGGCATTACCCGCATGAGTAAGTTTATCAAGACCTGACTTGCCATCGGCATTACTGATGCTGATATAAGAATCTCTAGGTGTAGATAGAAGAAGCACCTGCCTTGTCTTAGGATTTACAACAGCAAGAATATTAACATCACTTCGACCTATAGAAGATATTTGTCCTTCACCATCATTACCTGATATATATACGATAAATGGTTCCTGATTAACCTTCTTATCATTAGCACTTAGTTTGACTTCAGTTGTAATCTTAATGGTATCAATAATTCTGGTTTTATCTTCAAAATCACTGTATTGTTCTGCAAGTGTTGAACGCACAGAATCATGTACAACAAATGCCTGTATATTTTTGCCCTCATACAGGTTATTTAAAAGGTCTTCCCATTTTGTATAAGTCTTGGTATTAAGAGAAGTATTCTTATCAGCCTCAATATCACTGATAGCCTTTGTAGTGACTGCACTGTTTACAGTTGAATTATAACCAAATGTATAAGAAAGTGCATCATCTAATGAGGCTGCCGGGTCATTTTTTAATACCATGACATCGATAATATCGGTTTTGGTCATTTTTCCGGTAATAACGCCGAGTGTACTGCTCAACTTTGCGGCATATAAAAAACCGGTTAGAAGTACAGCAGACATAAGTATTGATATGATTTTTCCCAATACATGAGCCTTAGTAAACTGGCTGGTGAATGTATACAGTGTAATGAGTATTAATACTACATTGAGCATTACAAGATATTTAACAGGAAGCATTTCAAGGCTGAATATCTTAAGTAAAAATAATACGAGCAGCACTACCTGTATAAATACAAGAATAAGACCGCTAAATGTGCGGACAGCTCTTTTTTTTCTTTTTCGTCCCTTTGGTGAAAGTTCAGAAGAAGATTTAAAAAGATAATGCATATCTCCTTTAGTTCTTTTAAAAACGTTAGACATATAAAACTCCATTTCCAGGCGTAATATTAAAATCAGCGGTAAAAATAAACGGAATAATCGTGTTGTAAGATGCTGCAGAGTAGTATCGTTTATAATGCTGTAATTAATGATTGAATCCGCCTTAAGACAATCATTTGCCGTATCTTAATATTATATTATTTTAAAAAGTCATAATTGGATTTTTGAATTTTTCAATTAGTAAAAAGTAGTAATCTTATATCAAAAATAATAATTAAAAATACGCATACATTCTATTATACATAAATTAAAAAAAATGACAATTAAATACTTGTATGAATGTGATATTTTTAAATACTTGTACGAATGTTATATTTTATAAGGTTATCTATAAATGTTTATATATGAACATTTATATTTTCTGCCTGATAAATAAAAACTTTAATGGTGAAAAGAAAAACGTCTGCGAAAAAAATTACACATCTTCACAATGGGGTATCAGGAAATCGGGATTAGTATATGTAAAATGTTAATTATTTAGAAGATACATATATTAAATGTTAATAAAAAATACTTTAAAGAAGTACAGTTGAAACCTATATAAAATTTTTAATACAAATACATATGTCCGCCTGGCACATACAACTATATATTATTAATTAAAACAGTGGCTCAATTGCGGGTGAAAATATTGTTTACTTTAAATTATTCAGAAAAATGTGAAAAAAATAACATATTGCACAAAAAACTTGCAAATGGCAGTCATGTTTTATATAATATTGCTTGGGTAAAATAACGCTGGAACGTATTAACGTGCAGGCGTAGAAGAAAAGGAGTTATATAGGTTATGGGATATGTTGATGAAGTCTTAGACTTAGTATCTAAGAAAAATGCAGATCAGCCTGAATTTTTACAGGCAGTAACAGAGGTACTTAATACATTAAGACAAGTTGTAGAAGCTAATGAAGAACTTTACAGAAGCAATGCGATTTTAGAGAGAATTACAGAGCCTGACAGAGTACTTATGTTCCGTGTACCATGGGTAGATGACAAGGGACAGGTACAGGTAAACAGAGGATTCAGAGTACAGTTCAATAATGCAATTGGACCATACAAGGGTGGTCTTCGTTTACATCCATCAGTTAATTTAGGAATTATCAAGTTCTTAGGTTTTGAGCAGATTTTCAAAAATTCACTTACAAGCCTTCCAATCGGTGGTGGTAAGGGTGGTTCTGACTTTGATCCTAAGGGTAAGTCAGACAGAGAAATCATGGCATTCTGCCAGAGCTTTATGACAGAACTTTGCAAATATATCGGAGCAGATGTTGATGTTCCAGCCGGTGATATCGGAACAGGTGCAAGAGAAATCGGTTATATGTTTGGACAGTATAAGAGAATCAGAGGAACGTACGAAGGCGTTCTTACAGGTAAGGGACTTTCATATGGTGGTTCTTTAGCAAGAACAGAAGCTACAGGTTATGGTCTTCTTTATATTACAGAAGAACTTATGAAGTGTCATGGTGATTCACTTGAAGGTAAGACAATAGCTGTTTCAGGTGCAGGTAATGTTGCTATCTATGCTATCCAGAAGGCTCATCAGCTTGGAGCTAAGGTTGTTACATGCTCAGATTCAACAGGCTGGATTTATGATCCAGAAGGAATTGATGTAGATCTCCTTAAGGAAGTTAAGGAAGTTAAGAGAGCAAGACTTACAGCTTATGCTGAGGCAAGAAAGTCTGCACAGTACCATGAGAAGAAGAATGGTGAGCATGGTGTATGGTCAGTTAAGTGTGATATCGCTCTTCCATGTGCTACACAGAACGAACTTGACATTGAAGATGCAAAGCAGTTAGTTGCTAACGGTGTTAAAGCTGTTTGTGAAGGTGCTAACATGCCTACAACTCTTGAAGCTACAGAATACTTCCAGAACAATGGTGTAATGTTCATCTGTGGTAAGGCTGCCAATGCCGGTGGTGTTGCTACATCAGCTCTTGAAATGAGCCAGAATAGTGAAAGACTTAGCTGGACATTTGATGAAGTAGATGCTAAGTTACAGCAGATTATGGTTAATATCTATCATAACATTGATGATGCTGCAAAGCAGTATGGTATGGAAGGTAACTATGTTGCCGGAGCTAACATCGCTGGTTTCCAGAAGGTTGTTGATGCTATGCTTGCACAGGGTGTATGCTAATTAGTAATTCTATATTAGAAATATTAATGTATTAGTTATACAGACGAATTATAATACATAGTAAATATCAGTCAGATTATTCTGACATGAATTACCAGCCGTTAAAAGCTTTATAGCTTTTTTACGGCTGGTTTTTGTATATTTAGCGCTAAATATTATTTAGAAGTAAATGTTATAAAAGAACGTATTTGTATTTTGATAAATCAAAAGTATACAAGTAGTGGTCAGCTGTGTTATTATAAAAAATAAGTAATTAAAGGAATGGAGATAGTGTGAAAAATAATGCTGATGCGATTATTTTTCACACGGCTCTTTGTATTGCAGGCGGCACAAAGAAGCCATTATCGCAGCAGCAAATCTGACATTTGCTGCGCGGTTCCTCCGACATATAAAATGCCTGCGGAATGGAGATTAATATGGCAGCATTATTTGACGGTGTAAAAAGAATGACTGATGATGAATTAAGAATGCAGATAGCTTTCTTAAGAAATATTACATTTGCTAATGTTGCGAAAGAGACCGGAAACAGGGTTATCGGAGGAATTGCAGGTTTTGCTAATTCGATAACAGAGGCGTTTTCAGGTAAAAAACCATTTTCATACCAGATAAAGAACGTATCAGGAATGATAAGAGATGATTATGATAAAATGTCAGCAAATGACAGAATACAGCTTGAATATAATTTAAAGACGCTTATGCTTGAAAAGTGCAGGGAACTTAATGACGATATTAAAGATGAAGAAGTCAGTGATGAGAGATTGTCATTTTTAATAGTTAATGAAGCTGCAAAGATATATCCATCCATTGAAAAATATGCGGCAAGTGCTAATAAAATAGAAAAAATTCACATAGAATATAAAAAGGCATTTATAAATAGTCTGCATGCATATCTTCAGAAGCAGGAGGCTGCGGATGTTAAAAGGGTTGATAATCAGATACAGTTACGTCTTAATGAGGTATCCATGGAAATTAAAAGAGAGCTTCAGAAGGCGCTTCTTCCAAAGGAATTTAGCGGAAGAGGAATTGGAAAGATATTAAGGCTTGAGAGGGGAACTAAGTATCTTGAAAGAACTGTTGATATCATTGGTGCAGATTGTTTTGACATGACAGATGTCAATATAGAGACAGCATTTGCAGCAGTAAGAGGGTTAAAGAGGATATCCAGACTTCTTTTTGCTGAGTTTATATGGAGAGTATATGATATAAGCGGTATAAGATTTGCTGTTGATAAGACAATACTCCCATCATATATACAGCCGGATAAGCAGCAGGAGCATTATGAAGAGGAGAAAAAACTAAGAGTACTTTTAACAGACAGGGCTGAGGCTGAAAACAAGCTTAAGAAAGCTGATGAAGAGATATTTAAGATAGAACATAAGATAGAGGACAATTCGGACAGATTAGAGCTTGAACAGCGTGATTATGAGGAAGCACAGCTTGAATTTATGAGTCTTGAAAGTAAAAAGGATGAGTATATATCGGGAAAACATTCTGATTCAGAGACTAAGAGCTATTATAATCAGGTTAATGAAAAGAAGCGTAAGTTAGATAATGCTAAAGAAGATTGGGCAAAAAGACAGAAGAAGTTAAATGAGCTTATGGGATTAAAGGAAAAACTTGAATCAGAAAGAAACAGTGCAAGAATTAATTATGAGGTTGTAAAAAGCAAATCTGAGAAGCAGGTAAATGAAAAGTCAATGGCGCTTAGAATTAAATGGGAAGCTTTTTATTTCAGGTTTAAGATAGAGGAAAGAATATTTGAAAGGCTTGTTATAGATTTTACGGATGCAGACATATTACACATTGAGGATTATTTAAAAGAGCTGCATGACAGCAGAGATATGAGTTCGTATGCATATGAAAATATATCTGACGATATGACAGTTAAACAAAGTGATGTAAATGATAATGTTGATGCAGCGGCTGATAATATACAAGAGACATATCTTGTTACATATTGTAATATTTCCTCTGGAAAAAATGTTAAAATTACTTATAAAGATAATGAAATAATCAATATTGAGAGAGTATAGTGTGAAAAATAAGTTTGATACAGTTGAAAAAGTTGAAAAATTTCTTAATACAATTCCACAATTTGTAGAAAAAACGGGAGTTGAGAGGTGCAGACTGCTTTTAAAAGAGCTTGGCAGTCCACAGGATAAGCTTAAGGTCATACATGTTGCGGGGACTAATGGTAAGGGTTCGGTATGTTCGTATATTAATGAGATACTGATACATAACGGATATAAGACAGGTTTTTTTACTTCTCCCCATCTTGTGGATATAAGGGAGCGGATAAGATTATGCAATGATATGGTATCTAAGGATACTTTTATCAGATATTTTAACAGGGTATATGAAGCAGCATTAAGACTTAAAAAGGATAATACAGATATTGCATATTTTGATTATTTTCTTGCAATTGCAATGTGCATATATTCAGATGAAAATGTGGATTATGTAGTAATGGAAACAGGACTTGGTGGAAAACTTGATGCTACTAATGCAATAGCTCATCCTGTTTTATCAGTCATTACTACAATCAGTCTTGAACATACAGCAATTCTTGGTGATACATTAGAAAAGATTGCCACTGAAAAGGCTGGAATCATTAAAAAAGGTGTACCTGTCGTTTTTTTAGCAAAAAAAGACGAAACAACGGCTGTGTTTATAAACAAAGCAAAAGAAGCAGGAACTGTTTATACTGCTGTAATGCCAAAAGACTATAAAATTAGGGAAAACAAGGCAAATTATATTGATTTTTTGGTTAATAATGAGTATTATAAGAATGATTGCTTTGTAATAGACAGTAAGGCAATATATCAGGTAGAAAACTGCACGCTTGCACTTACGGCGGCAGCAGTGATGCAAAGATATAATATTGCACATATTGATATTCAATGCAGCAGAAAAGCTGTAAGAGAAGCACATTGGGAGGGACGTATGGAAGAAGTTCTTCCTGATGTATATGTTGATGGGGCACATAATCCGGAAGGAATTGATGCATTTATAAGTTCAGTCAAGGGGATGTGTCAGGGGAAGTCATGCATGTTATTATTTTCTGTAGTAAGGGATAAGAACTTTGAACAGATGATAAGTAAGTTATGTGCCTGTGGATTATTTGACGAATATGTAATCACACAGGTAGGAGGAGCAAGGCAGCTTGATGATAAGAGCATGAAAGATGTATTTATGAAATATACCGGTAAGAATATAACGGAACATGTATCGGTAAGGGATGCCTTTGATTATGCACTAAATAATAAGAAACATCTGCTTGTATGTGCAGGTTCTTTATATCTTACAGGTGAGATTAAGTCAATTATAAGCAGTTATACTGCGGAATAGAGGTATTTTTATGATAGATTTTGATGAAGAGATTAAGAAGTTTAAACCAAGTCTTGAAGTAGAAGATGCGGAGGAAGCCATTTATAATAACGATGTTCCTGATATTGCAGAACTTATTAATAAGATTGTAGCTGACAAGAATAAAAGATAATTTTTTGTAAGACGGAATGGAGATAATATAGATTATGAGATGTTATAAATGTGGCTGTGTATTATCAGCAGGTGATAAATGTCCACAGTGTGGAATAGATGTTTCTGTATTTAAAAAGACTGCAAAGGTATCTAATTCATACTATAATCTCGGACTTGCAAAGGCTCGCGTAAGAGATTTATCAGGAGCTGCAGAAAGCTTAAGGACAAGTATTGCAATTAATAAATATAATATAGATGCACGTAATCTTTTAGGACTGGTATATTGCGAGATTGGAGATGTTGTAGAAGCATTAAGCGAATGGGTGCTTAGTAAGAATATTAAGCCGGAGGATAATCCGGCAAGTTCTTATATAACACAGATACAGTCTAACCAGAGTAAGTTTGAGACGGTAACTAATGCTATTAAGAAGTATAACCAGTCATTAAAATATGCCAAAGAAGGTAATATAGATATGGCTGTTATACAGCTGAAAAAGGTTGTTACGCAGTATCCGAAGCATATTAAGTCAATGCTCTTACTTTCTCTTTTATATATTAAGAATAAAGAATATAACAGAGCAAAGAAGCTTCTTAACAATACATTAAAGATAGACAGAAATAATACATTAGCAAAATTATATCTTCAGGAAATTGAGGAAGATATGCAGGCTAAGAAGAAAGAATCACAAAGTACATCATTTCTTCCTAAGAAAAGAGAGAAGATTGAAGAGAGAAAACCTCTTAGCGGTGATGATGTTATTATGCCAAGGTCATCTTATAAAGAACCAAGTAATGGTGCAATTACAATAGTTAATATACTTATTGGTGTAGCCATTGGTGCAGCTCTTATATGGTTCCTTATAATTCCATCTAAGTATAAGGGCATTACAGCAGATTATAATAAGAGTATTCAGGATTACAGCGAACAGTTATCATCAGGTAATGTTGAACTTAATTCACTTGAATCACAGCTTAATCAGGTAAAGAGAGAGAAAGAAAGCCTTGAGGAGAAGCTGTCACAGTTAAGTGGTGACAGTGGAAGTAATAAGCTGTTAACTGCTGTTATATCAGCAGCTAATGAATATATAGCAAAGGATTATACAAAGGCGGCAGAAGAGCTTTTAGATGTAGAAGTAAGCTCACTGCCAACAAGTGAAGCAAAGTCTTTGTACAATACGATAGCAGAGGAAACAATGAAGTCTGCATCAACAGAATTATATGATAAGGCGAAGTCGGCGTATGATAAGTTGGATTATACAGAAGCAGCAGATTATTATGTCAAGGCTTATAAGTGTGATACAACTATGGCAGAAGCAGCATATTACGCAGCAAAGTGCTATGTGTCACTGGGACAGACAGAAAATGCTGTTAAATACTATCAGTATATTGTGGACGATTTCCCATCAAGCTCTTATTATAAAGAGGCAAGTGCATATGTTAGTTCACATTAATCCTCATTTCTGGGCAGCTTTTGCTGAAAAGAGGCGAAGAAAAATTCAAACAGGTGATTTTTCTTCTGCCATCAAGGGCTATTTGTTCTGGCTGCTAAGAAACGTTTTAGCTGCCAAAGGAAAACGTACCAGATGTCAGATATGGCTTTGCGGTAATTTTAATAACAAAAGAATATTATATGATGTCACATAAGCTGTCATCATATTGCAGAATACTTATGAAAGCTCTGAAGGATTATGATTATTATCCTTTGGGGCTTTTATTTTATTTTTTATTTATAAGAAAGCAGATAGAATTATTATCAGAATGGAGGGGCTATGGATAGCAATATTTTAAAAGGACATTCAAATGATAAATTAAATGGCGGTTTAAGTGATGAAAGTAATAATATACAGAATGATGGGATAAGACACACAGATTACATATATATGATAAATGGTAATACAATGATTATCAGCATGAATTCGGAATTAGATCATCATCTTGCTGATGAGATGCGCATGATAATAGATGAAGTTATAGATAACAGGGGTGTATGTGATATTATATTTGATTTTTGTAAGATTAATTTTATGGACAGCTCAGGTATAGGACTTATTATGGGAAGATATAAAAAAATCAGGGACAAAGGAAAGATATATATTGTAGGTGCTAACCAGAGTGTGCAAAGAATACTTCTTATTTCAGGTCTGCATAAGATAGTTGGTATTTTAAAGGATGTAAATAGTGCTATTCGTGATATCAGGAGAGGAGATGGGATAAATGAATAAAAAAAGTGGAAGCATGGTGGAAATGGATAACATACAGACAGTATATGAGAATGAAATGGAGATTATATTTGATGCAAAGTCAGAAAATGAAAAATTTGCAAGAGTTGTTGCAGCAGCATTCTGTACAAGACTTGATCCGACGATAGAACAGATAACAGATGTAAAGACTGCGGTGTCAGAGGCTGTAACTAACTGTATAGTACATGGCTATGATAATTGTAAGACATATGATAAAAAAATATACATGAAATGTATATTAAGGGATAGTGAGCTTACAGTGGTAATAAAGGATAATGGTGTGGGAATTGATAATATAGAAAAGGCGATGGAGCCTATGTATACATCTAAGCCGGAACAGGAGCGTTCCGGAATGGGATTTTCATTTATGGAGGCTTTTATGGATGAACTTGAGGTAGTATCAGAGAGAAATAAAGGAACTACAGTTGTTATGAAAAAGCGTTTTGTGGACTAAAAAGTATTTGTTATATCAATTGAAATAGCGTAAAAAATAATGCTGATTCGATTACTATGGCATTAAAAATGCCTGTGGAGTATGGATTAGTATAAATCGTAGAATAAGAGCTGTGTAGAAAATTAATAAGATAGGGTGTGATTATTATGGATCATACGAAAGAGCTTATTGAAAATGCACACAAAGGAGATAAGAAAGCAAGAGAGCAGCTGGTGCTTGAGAATATGGGACTGATAGGAAGTATTGTTAAAAGATTTGCAGGCAGGGGCTGTGAACAGGAGGATTTATTCCAGATAGGAAGCATAGGACTTATTAAGGCAGTTGATAAATTTGATACATCATATGATGTGAGATTTTCAACGTATGCAGTGCCTATGATTACAGGAGAGATTAAAAGATTTTTAAGAGATGACGGAATGATTAAAGTGAGCCGTTCACTTAAAGAAAATGCAATAAAGACAGCAAGGGCAGTAGACGAGTATAGGAAGGAACATCTAAAAGAGCCTACGGTTGAGATAGTATCCCGGATGACAGGAATTGCTGTTGAAGAGATAGTTATGTCATTCGAAGCCTCTGCGGATATAGAATCCATTTATAAGACAATTTACCAGGGGGATGGAAGTGAGGTACAGTTAATTGACCGCCTGCCTGAAAATAAAAATGTACATGATGAAGTGGTTAATACAATGGTAATACATGAACTTATAGACGGGTTGTCAGAAAATGAAAAAAAGATTATAAAGATGCGTTATTTTGAAGAGCGTACACAGACAGATATAGCTGTAGAGCTTGGAATATCACAGGTTCAGGTATCAAGACTTGAAAAAAGAATACTGGCTGCCATGCGGGAAAAGATAAGCTAAGATTGAGGTGTTTTTATTTTGATATTATTTACAGAAGATATAATTGTATAAATATGATAAATATGTAAATACTTGTATATAGAGCATAAAAGCAGATGACGGCAGTGATTTTAAGCTGTATCGGCTGATAGTATCATTGTACATGCCAATAATATGATAATAAATGAGGGAGTTATGAGTGAGAATGTAAAGCTGTATATACAGATAGAGAAAAATAATCAGGTCAGCAAAAGAGATATCCACATAAGTGATATAGCTGATATATTCTGTAATGATAAAAATATTCAGGCAAGGGTTAATTCAATAAAGCTTATTAAGCTTCCTGATGTGAAACAAAAAAGAATCAGTCTTAGCATTATAGATGTAATTAAGGCAATTAACCGGATATATCCAGATGTTGAAGTGGACAATATCGGAGAGAGCAGCTTTATTATAGACTATATCAGGGAAGAAAAGAAAAATATGTGCATTACATGGCTTATGATTGCATTTACCACAGTGTTTATATTTGTGGGCAGTGCATATGCGATAATGGCATATAATAATGATGTAAGTACCAATGAGATATTTGAAAAGATATATAATATGTTTGATACACCACAGCTTATGGATTACAAACTGATGGAAATAATGTATGCAATAGGTCTGGCACTTGGAATTATAATATTCTATAACCATTTTGGTGGAAAGAGACTTTCGAGCGATCCTACACCGCTTGAAGTTCAGATGGATAAATATAATACAGAGATAAGTGATGCGATAATTAACGGCAGAGCGGCACAGGATAATGGAAAAAAGTCTGAAAAATAAAATATCTGTAAATTCATATTTAATAAATATGCCAAAGAAAGGGAGTGTATCGTGTGGCTGTTATATATAAAAATTATAATGGAAATATTTATAGGTATTGCAGCAGGCTGCATTACTGCATCAGGATTATTCGCAGTAATTAACAGTATTCAGATTGTTAACAGGATAGCTGATGTAACGAATACTGTAAATTGTATACTGTATTATGAAGACGTTATAATTTCCGGTGCCATAGCCGGAAATCTTTTATGGATACTTAATATTCATATACCATTGGGAATTACAGGTGTAATTATATACGGATTTTTTTCGGGAATGTATATTGGATTGTTTCTTGTAAGTCTTGCTGAAATGGTTAATTCACTTCCTGTATTTTTACGCAGGATAAGGATTGCAAAGGGTCTGGGTATAATCGTGCTTGCAATTGGAATGGGTAAGGCGGCCGGACAGCTTATATATTATTTTTTGTTATATTAAGACACAATGTAAAATTGTATAAAGAAAATATCAATTACATTCAATATATTATTTTTTGTTATAAAATGCGTTTTTGTAATATAAATTGTTATAAAAAATATTAGTAAGAAATATTGTAGCTTGTTAATATTTTAAGATAAATATGGATTAATAACGGAGGTATATAATTGATAAGTGAAAAATATAATGAATACGTTAAAGAAGTTTCACCAAAACCTGATTATGCAGGGAACTGTGTCAGGGCATTTATAACGGGTGGTGCAATATGTACGGTTGGGCAGATTATAATGGAGATTTTAAAAAAATATGGTATAGGCAAAGATGAAGCAGGACTTTGGACAACCATAATACTTGTACTGATAAGTGTGGTCCTTACAGGTTTTAATATATATCCACAGATAACAGCTTTTGGTGGCGCAGGAAGTCTTGTGCCTATTACAGGTTTTGCAAATAGTGTTGCCGCACCTGCCATAGAATACAAAAAAGAAGGTCAGGTATTTGGAATTGGCTGTAAGATATTTACCATATCAGGGCCGGTTATTTTATATGGCATATTCAGTTCATGGGTACTGGGTCTGATATATTGGATTATTATATGTCTTAGAAATGTGGGCTGATAAAAATAAATCTGAATATTTTTATAAGGCTGTTTGTGCAGCAGGTATCACATAGCAGCCATTATTTATGAACCGGGACAGATATTCATGTTGTGTTTTGTTCTGATTATGTTTATTTGGTTTGTATTTATCTGGAATTGAATTTTAAGCATTGGAAATATTTGTTAATAAATGCCTGCAGAATGGGGATTGATGTGATAATTGGAAAACAGAGTGTTTTATTTGATACACCGGTTTATGTTGAGCAATATGCCAGTGTTGTGGGGAAAAAAGAAGGAGAAGGACCGCTTGCTGACTTTTTTGATGAAATAATAGAAGATGCCATGCTTGGAATGAATACATGGGAAGAGGCGGAAGGAAGATTACAGGCAAGGGCTGTAAGCCGTTTGTTAGAAAAATCACAAATATCAAAGGATGATATACGATATATGTTTGCCGGTGATTTGCTGGGACAGCTTATTGCAACTTCATTTGGCCTTGAAAAATTTAATATACCTGTATTTGGACTATTTGGAGCCTGTTCTACAATGAGTGAGGCAATATCACTTGGAGCTATGGCAGTAAGTGGAGGTTTTGCACAAAATGTTATTGCATTGGCATCAAGTCATTTTGCAAGTGCAGAAAAGCAGTTCAGGTATCCACTTGAGTACGGCAGTCAGAGACCTCTTACGTCGACATGGACTGTTACCGGCTGCGGAGCATTAATTCTTACATCGCAGATAACCGGGGTGAAAGTAAAAGGGATTACTAACGGAAAAATCATTGATTACGGAGTAAAAGATTCAATGAATATGGGAGCATGTATGGCTCCGGCAGCGGCAGATCTTATATTGGCTAATTTTAAGGATTTCAAAGTTGATGAGAAATATTATGACCTTATTATAACAGGAGATTTAGGTATGGTAGGAAAGGGGATTATTATAGATATTCTAAAAGAAAAAGGATATGATATTTCGTCAAGATATACCGACTGTGGTGTAGAGATATTTGATTCGCAAAGACAGAACACAAAGGCAGGAGGAAGTGGATGCGGCTGTTCTGCTGTTACATTGTGCTCATATATTCTTGATAATATGAAAGCCGGTAAATGGAAAAGAGTATTATTTGTGCCGACTGGAGCATTATTGTCAACAGTAAGCTTTAATGAGGGAAAGAGCGTGCCGGGAATAGCACATGGAGTTATATTTGAGGTTGTTTAGAAACGTGATTATTATATTTAGCTTAAGGCGTTAAATATAATGTAATAAATGTGTTGGAGATAAAGCGGAACAATCTTACTATATTTAATTTAAAGCGCTGATAATATAAATTTGGAATGGGGTGTGACAGATGATATTTATTAAAGCATTTATAACAGGTGGAATTATATGCGTGCTTACTCAGATACTTATGGATAATACAAAACTTATGCCCGGAAGAATAATGGTTATTCTGGTGTGCCTTGGAGCATTTCTTGGTGCAGTTGGAGTATATGAACCGTTTCTTGATTTTGCAGGAGCAGGCGCTTCTGTTCCGCTGCTTGGCTTTGGAAATGTATTATGGAAGGGAATAAAAGAAGCAGTTATAGAAGATGGATTTCTTGGACTGTTTAAGGGCGGTTTTAAAGCGTGTGCCGTAGGAGTGTCAGCAGCACTTGTATTTAGTTATATAGCTTCATGGATATTTGAACCTAAAATGAAGAAAAAATAATAAACATAAAAAGACAAAAGATAATAAAAAGAGATATTGAAATAAAATCTTAAAAAGAATAATAAAAAAGAAGCTGTGGCATTATGACAATTATACAATATAGATATTAAAAATATTAATCTATAAACGGTATAAAGTCTGATGCCACAGCTTGTTTTATGGTGTTGTTATATTGTTATTAGCATTGTTATTATTACTATTATTATTATTACCGGTGTTGTTATTGTTACCGGCGTTGTTAATATTGTTATTAGAATTATTATTGTGGTTATTACCATTACCGACATTATTACCGGAATTGTTACCATTATTATTACCGTTATTATTATGAACGGCAGCTGTTGTGGTCTGGTTATTATTGTTATTCTGTGCAGGGACCTGTGTGGTCTGCTCTTTATTACCGGCAGTAGTTGAGTCATCAGGTGAAACTGTAGGTGTTATACTGCTATGCGAGTGATGTGAGCCGTCACATACATCTGTAATTGTATCGTCTGATATTGCATAGGCACCATCAGCAGCTTCCATACCGGAGGCAGATTTTTTAATAAATACTCTTGTAGATGTATTAGTACATCCAACAGATGCTATCTTTCCGGAATCATTACATATAGTAAGTTTTACATGAGTATCACATGTATCAGCAGGAATATTATCCGCTGCAAAATATTCTGTAACAAGCTGGCTTCCGCGAGGGTCACTGTCACATAGGCCGTCTGCTGCGAGTTTGCCTGACTGCGAACATACAGTCTGTTCTACAATTCCATCAGGCATAGGGAATGAACCTGTAGGCTGGTCGGCACTTATCTGTTTCATTATATCATGCCATATGGTTCTGTGGTCAATTGATGACGGAAGTACTTTGGAATTATCATCATAACCAATCCATATGGATGATGTATAGTATGGTGTAAATGCACAGAACCACTTATCTGTTTCATTCTGTGTTGTACCTGTCTTACCGGCTACAGGCTGGTTGTCTAATCTGGCAGCTAATGCTGTACCTTCGTTTACAACTGACTGTAATGCACTTGTAAGAAGCCATGCGGTTGTAGGCTTTAAGACTTCTCTTGTCTCGGCAGTAGAATTGTCAATAAGCAGATTACCATTATTATCATAAACCTTAGTATAGTATATAGGTCTGATATATGTTCCTTTGTTGGCAATTGCTGCATAAGCGGCTGTCATATCAATATTTTTTACACCATATGTCATACCGCCAAGGGCAAGAGACTGTACTACATCATGGCTTCCGTTGACAGCATTCTTAGCTGAAACAAGTGTTGATAAGCCGAATTTCTCAAGGTAATTAAAGCCTGCTTGTGGTGTGATCTGTGTAAGGACTTTAACGGCAGGTACATTCTGTGATAACATAAGAGCTTCACGAACGCTCATAAGACCACGATATTCTCCTTTGGTAAAGTTAGTTACAAGCTGTGAAGACGATGAGTAATAGTAAGGTGCATCGTCTATGGCTGTAGCCAGTGTTATAGCTCCCATATCAAGAGCTGGTCCATAAGCTGCCAGAGGCTTGATTGCCGAACCGGGCTGTCTTGTAGTACCTGTTGCACGGTTAAGTGTTCTGTTGCCTGTCTTGTCTCCTCGTCCGCCTACAAGAACTTTGACATATCCTGTATGCTGGTCCATAAGTGAGAAAGATATCTGTGGCTGTATTGTGAATGTAAGTGATTCTGATAATACTATATCATCTTCACCAACGATATGGTCTTTATATCGTTCAACATATGCTTTTGCAGTATCTTCATTAGTCTGTGTAAGGCTGAAATCAGGATCACCATATTCATTCTTATACCAGTTAAGCATGCCGTAATGTGTATAGTAAGAAACTTTTCCCGAAGAATCCTTAACACTTAATGCATAAGAAATTGAAAATTCGGTTGAACTTGGATAATAAGAAGGATTATTTACAACTGAATCTGCAATAGACTGCATATTACTATCCTGGGTTGAATATATCTGTAATCCTCCCTTATATATAAGGTTAGTTGCCTGACTTTCGGTATAACCTTTCTGAGTCTTTAAATCTTCAATAAGTTCGTCGATAAGTGTATCTACATAATATGAATAAGTTGATGTTGATGATGTTGCGATGTCAAGACTTTCAACACGTGCATATACATCATCGGCAAGAGCTTCTTCATATTCATCTTCATCAATGTAGCCTTGTGAAAGCATATTTCTTAAGACCTTCTGCTGACGCTCCTGATTGTAATCGGGATTCTTAACAGGGTTAAGCTTTGTCGGGTTCTGCGTTATAGATGCAATAACAGCACACTCACTAAGTGTAAGCTCTGAAACATCTTTTCCAAAGTAGCCATTAGAGGCAGCCTGGATACCATAGTAACCATTCCCGAGATTAATAGTATTAAGATAATCTTCAAGAATCTCCTGTTTGTTCATATAGGTCTCAAGTTTGACTGCAAGATACTGTTCCTGGACCTTACGCTTAATCTTTTCTATAGTTGTCTCATTATATGCATTAAATACATTATTCTTAAGTAACTGCTGTGTAAGAGTACTTGCACCCTGCGACAAATCGCCATTACTTAAGGTTATATAAGCAGCACGGGCGATACCTTTGATATCAATACCATTATGCTCATAAAAACGTTCATCTTCAATTGCAACAAATGCATGCTGGAGCTGAAGAGGAACATCCTCAATATCTACAGATATACGGTTAGAACCGGATGTAGATAACATCTGAATCTCTTCTCCGTCGCTGTTATATATCTTAGAAGCGTAACCTGTAGGTGATACATCTATTGTAGATACATCCGGAGCATCAGCGATTATACCCTGAATTGCACCAAGTATGAGGCATGAGCCTGATACAAGTATTGCTATAGTTATTATCAGCAGGAACTTAACAGAAGTAATTCCTACTTTGGTTCCTAGTTTCTTGGTGGCGGAATTAAGTAGCTTTTTCTGGTGTGTAATGCTTTTTCTGCCATAATCCATATATTAATCCTCCTTTTTAGTAAAAAAATTATATCATAAATAAATAATTTTGACAAATAAATAAGGTATAATGTAAGCTTATTGATATATTGTTATAGGATTGTGCTGTGCCAGAGCCTGATTGTGATAAGAGACGGCAGACAGCAGTGATAATCTGTTTAATAAATATTGAAATTAAAAAATTATTAAGGGAGCTTAATATTTATGAAGATTGTATATAAGAATGGAACGGATGAAATTGTAGAGAAAAAATCAAGATTTATTGCCCATGTATATAACGTTGACAGTGAGGAAAAGGCGGCGGATATAATTAACGGCATTAAGAAAAAATATTGGGATGCCAGACATAATTGTTATGCATATATTATAGGAGATAATAATGAAATACAAAAATTCAGTGATGACGGGGAACCTCAGGGAACGGCAGGAAAGCCTATAATGGATATAATAGCTGCATCGCAGGTGCATAACTGCCTGATAGTAGTTACAAGATATTTTGGCGGAACACTGCTTGGTACAGGAGGTCTTATAAGAGCATATCAGGAGGCTTCTAAAAAGGGACTTGATAAAAGTGAAATTATAGATGCAATAGAGGGCGTGAGTGCATATATTGATACAGACTATAATAACATGGGTAAAATCAGGTACATCTGTGAAGAGGAGAGAGTGACTATTGAAGATATACAATATACAGAAAAAGTGCATATGAAGCTGCTTATACCAAAGGATGACTATGTGCACTTTGTACATATAATAACTGACCGTTTTTCAGGAAATCTTGAAGTTATAAAAGAAGGAGAACAAAAATACAGTAAAATACCATCAGGAGAGATAATATTGTTGTAAAATTATGAATAAAAAATTAACAATGGTAATAAAGCACAAAAGAATTACAAAAAATGTGAAATGTAAACAATGTATTGTAAATGTGATGTAAAAAATCAGGGTATTTTTGCAATGGATAGTGCATATTTTACATAAATGTATATATTCAAATAGTAATATATTGATTTATATAATATAAAATTTAAGAAAAATGAATAAATTGTTAAAAAAAAATTAATGCGAAAAGCCGCATAAATACTGGATTTTCACAGGAAAATCAAAAAAAGTACAAGATTTGTTAAAATTCCTCTTGTTAAAATAGTACAAAAATGCTATTATACTAATGTCAAATAAATGACCGGTGGGGGTGGTTCCCCATTAAGACCAAAAAGGAGGGTTTATAGGTTTATGAAGAAAACAGTTAAAAAGCTTACTGCTGTAGGTTTAACACTTACTTCAGTAATGGGACTTGTTGCTTGTGGTAGTAACTCAGGCAGCAGCACAAGCAGTTCATCAAGCAAAGAGGTTACAAAACCTGACAAATTCACAGTAATGGCAGATAGCACAATCGTTACAGAAACTAATGGTGCTGAAGCGTTCTATGCATATCTCAAGGATTTAACAGGACTTGATATTGAATGGAAGCGTCCAGACCACTCTGGTTACTACGATGCAGTAGCTAACGCATTCAACTCAGATGACACAATGCCAGATGTAGTATTACTTTCATCAGATTATTATGCATTATATGCATCTAACGGATTCCTTTGGAACATGACAGATGCATGGGCTAATTCTGAAACAAAGAAATCAGGCAGACTTATTGATACAGCTGATAATGTTCTTTCAGCACTTATGGTTAATGGTGAAGATGGAACACAGGCTATGTACGGCTTCTCTCCATATCGTGGTAACGGATGTTGTACATATATCAAGAAGGCTTGGTTAGACAAGGCTGGTATTGATTCTTCTAAGATTGCAGATGAGCAGATGAATTTCGAGACATACTATGGTATCTTAAAGAAGTTAGCTGCATCAGCTGGTCACTATGTAATTTCTTCACCAGGATTTGTAAGTACAGAAGCTCCATATACTAACTACTTACCAGAATTCTTCCAGAAGGCTAGTTACACATTCTACAAGGATTCATCAGGAAAGTATGTTGATGGTTTCGCTGAAAAGGCTATGGAAGAAGCTTTACAGAGAATTCAGACAGCTGTTAATGATGGTGTAATTGATAAGGAATCAGTTAATAACTCAACAGCTAATGCACGTGATAAGTTCTACTCAACAGATGCATCTGCTGAATCAGGTGTATTCACATACTGGGCTGGTACATGGGCTTATACACTTAAGACAAACCTTAAGAATAAGGGACTTGATGATGAACTTATTGCTATTAAGCCAATCAGTGAATTGGGTTCATATGTAGAAAGAATTGCACCATGCTGGTGTATTACAACAGCTGCTAAGAATCCTGAAGGAATCTTTAAGTACTTCATCGACACAATGCTTGATGGTGGCGACATCCAGACAGCTTGGGAATATGGTGCTAAGGGTACTCACTGGGATACTAAGGCTGAGACTGTAACATTACAGGGTAAGGAAGATCAGGGTAAGGAATATACAGAAGGAACATTCCATATGTTACCATCACCTGAAAAGCCAAACTCATTAATGCAGAAGAACCACATCGATCCAATTCTTGCTCTTGCTAAGTATAAGAATGGAACAGATCCAGGAAGCGCAACAATGTCAGATGTAGCTATCTCTAATGGTGAATTCTTCGCTAAGAATTCTAAGGTTGCTACTCCACTTCCAATGACTACAGAATTATCAGAGAATATCACAGATATCAACCAGGCTAGAAACTACGTTGTAGCTCAGGTTGCTCTTGGTAACATGACAGTATCTGAAGGTATGAACTACTATAAGACAACAGTTGGTTCATTAAGTGAGACAGTAGTTAAGTCTTTAAACAAGTAATTTAACACAAGCCGGATATTTAATATGTATAATATTTAATATCTGCAACATTTTCAAGAATCCACTCGCGGGTGGGAGACTACCCGGTGTGGATTCTGATTTTTAGCTTATTTTTAATTATAAAATAAGTATTAATTTTACAAAATATATTAGGAAAGAGGGTATGAAGAGATGCAATGTAAGTCTTGTAACACAGAATTACCTAAACATGCAAAAGTTTGCCCAAAGTGTGGTGCTAAGGTTGGTAACAGAAAGTCAGACAACATCATGGTAGTAGCCATCATTGGCTTAGTTATTGCATTCGTAGGTGGTATGTTGCCATTCGTTCAGAATACTGATCCTGATCAGATTTCTGATGCATACAGCTTTATGAATATTGACATTTCTGCAATGTGGTATTTATACATGCTGGCTATAATAGTTGCTATAGTATTAGTTGCTATTAAAAAAGAAATTCTTTCAATTATACCTACTTGTGTAGCAGGTGTAATCTTTATTGTTTCATTTGTAGCTATTAATTTCAGAGGATATACAGGAAGAAAGAGCTACTCAGTTGTTTCATTAACAAATTTATTATCACAGGGTGACTATGCAGTCGGATGTGGTTTATTTGTTGTAATTATTGGTCTTATAATTGGTGTTGCAGGTTGTTTCTTTGATATAATGAAGTATTTCAAAAAAGAAAACAACGTTGATGCAAAGTATTTGACAAATTCTATTAATAAGAATATTTGGGCTAAGATTTACTATTACAGATGGTTCTACTTAATGTTCTTACCAGTATTCATAATGGTACTTCTTTTTAACTACTGGCCAATGCTTGGTTGTAGATACGCCTTTACTAAATACATAATCAGAGACCCATATTATGTAGGTCTTAAGCATTTTGCCCAGATGTTTACGAATGATACGTTCTTCTGGCAGGCATTTAGAAACACACTTGTACTTTCAATTGTTAAGTTAATTTTAAATACAGGTGCCGCAGTTATTATTTCACTTCTTCTTAACGAGCTTACTAACATGGCTTTCAAGAAGACAGTACAGACAATTGTTTACTTACCACATTTCATGTCATGGGTTGTTGTTGCTTCTATCTTCAGATTAATCCTTTCAGTAAATGGTTCAGGTATGGTAAACCAGTTCCTTGTTAATATAGGAGTATTAAAAGAGCCTATCTTCTTCTTAGGCGATGTTAGATATTGGACAGGTACATTCTTCTTCATCAATGTATGGAAGGATACAGGTTGGTCAACAATCCTCTTCCTTGCTACATTATCAGGAATCAGCCCTGACCTTTACGAAGCAGCTCAGATTGATGGTGCTAACAGATGGAAGAGACTTATCTATATCACACTTCCAGCATTAGCTAATACAATTATCACTGTATTCATTCTTAACCTTGCTAAGGTTATGAACCTTTTCGAATCAGTATTCGTTACAATGAATGATGCCGTACTTAACGTTTCTAACGTTCTTCAGACATACGTATACCGTAAGACATTCGGTAGTGGTAACTCAGATTATGGTTATACAACAGCCGTAGGTTTATTTAAGTCATTTGTAGGTATGATTCTTGTATTAGGATGTAACTATGCAAGTAAGAAAGTCCGCGGACGCGGTATCGTATAGGAGGAGGGATAGATAATGAGTAAAGAACAAGTTGTAGTTACAAATAAAAAGAAGAAAAAAATCAAAATCTTCCCTATTGTTAATGCAATTATATTTATTTTAATCGCACTTATAATCATGGTTCCTATCTGGAAAGTTATTGTCGATTCATTTGATAAGACAGCCGGATATGGTATGAACTTCTGGCCACAGCAGTTCACATTTGGTGGTTATGGTGAAGTTATATCTAAGTCAGCTTTATACAGACCATTCTTAATTTCATGTATAGTAACAGTTGCTGGTACATTCTTAGGCTTATTATTAGCTACATTAGGTGCTTATGTACTTATTCAGTGGGAAATGCCAGGCAGAAATCTTTTTGCTTACATGCTTCTGTTCACAATGATTTTCGATGGTGGTATGATTCCTAAGTACCTCGTTATGAAGGAATTACACTTACTGGATACACTGTTTTCAGTAATTCTTCCACTTGCGATTAACGTATATAATCTGGTACTTATGAGAAACTTCTTTGAAGGTATACCAGAAGCGTTATTTGAAGCAGCAGAGATTGATGGATGTTCTCCAATGGGTACATTCTTCAAGATCGTTCTTCCACTTTCAAAGGCAGCTTTAGCATCTATCGGTCTTATGTTTGCCGTACAGTTCTGGAATGATTATACTAACTTCAAGATTTATGTAACAAATAATAACCTTTTCAACTTCCAGATTAAGTTGCGTAACATGGTTATGGATAATGATATTCCTAATAATGGTGATGGTATTGATCCTAATACTATTGCGAATGCAGCCGTTATCGTTGCTATTTTACCATTCGCTATTATTTACCCATTCTGTCAGAATTACTTTGTACAGGGTGTTAATATCGGTGCCGTTAAGGAATAATAATAAAACACGTAATATCTTACCCGGAGTCTTATGGCTCCGGGTTTTTGTGGTTAAAGATATATTGGGAGATGACATTTTTTTCTGTAATATTTAGTGATACTTACGGTTATTATGTAGAATTAATTGGAACATTCCGTTATAATAGGAGAGTAATTATATCATTATGGCTGATATACAGTTTATTGGGTTTAAATATACTCTTTTATTCAGGCAAAGTAATCATGTTATTGTGGGATTAATAAAGTTTTTGCAGGTTTTAAAAGAATTATATGTTTATTAATATTAGAAATAATAATGACAAAAACCGGTTATTGAGAGGAGGGGAATATAAGATGACAATAAGAGAGGCTATATATTTTGAGAATATTCCTGAGGTTAAGAGAATATTGGAGGATAAACCTGAACTTATTGATGAGAAAGATGAAAAAGGCGTGCTTATGGCATTGCTTGCGGCTAAGACAGGTAATCTTAAGCTTGTCAGATATATTGTTGAATATTCAAGAGCAAGCATGAATATTACTGATGATAATAATAAGAATATGCTTCATTATGCGGCAATGTCGGGAAATGTTGATACATGCAGGTATCTTGTGGAAAAAGTCGGAATTTCTCCGTTAAGTGGGGATATTTATCTTCTTACACCATATGAGATTGCAAGACAGAATAAGTTCTTTGAGCTTGAGGATTATTTTAAAGAGGTAACAGGAGCTTCACTTGAGAATATGTATCATAATCCTATAAGAACGGGAATGTATCCTGACCCATCGATTGTAAGGGTTGATGATACATATTATATGGTTAATTCAACATTTATATACTTTCCATGTATTCCTGTTTCAATGTCTAAGGATCTTATACACTGGAAGATTATCGGATATGCAATAACTAATCCTGAATGGGCTGGCATAGATAATCTTGAGGGTGGCAGAGGGTATTGGGCACCTGATATTTCATATTATAAGGAGAAGTTTTACATTACTGCCACATATAGAATGAATGATGATGGTAATGTGTACAGAAAACAGATAGTTGTAAGCTCAGACAGACCAGAAGGACCTTATAGCAGACCTGCGATTATTGATGAAGATGGAATTGACCCATCTATATTTAATGATGATGATGGAAGAAGATATATGCTTCTTAACAGAGGAGCAAGGATATTTGAGTTAAATGAAGATGCTACAAAGCAGATATCAGAAGCAGTGTTATTATATTATGGTGATAATAAGAGAGCATCAGAGGGACCACATTTATTAAAAAAAGATGGTTATTATTATCTGTTTCAGGCGGAAGGTGGTACAGGTCCGGGACACAGGATTACTGTATCAAGAAGTAAGACGCTTATGGGAAATTATGAGCCATGTCCATATAATCCTATAATGCGGCAGAATGACGAATCAGCAATTATACAGCGTTGTGGACATGGTAAGCCGGTACAGACACAGAATGGTGACTGGTATATGGTATATCTGTGTGGACGTAAGATTGGTGATGGTTACAGCATGTTAGGCAGGGAGACGGCACTTGATCCGGTAAGCTGGACAGCAGATGGATGGCCGGTAGTTAATAATCTGGATGGGCCGAGTGTGCTGCAGATCAAGCCGGCTCTTCCTGAGACAATATGGGAATCACATATGGATGATGATTTTGAAGAAGATTATTTAAGTACTGACTGGATGTTTCCAAGGACACCTGAGGCTGATGGAGTATTTCTTAAGGACTCGAGAGTATATATTAAGGGAAGCACATATAATCTTAATTCCATGCATGCTAAGAATATTCTCTTGAGGAGACAGCAGGATTTTAAGTTTACCGTTGAAGCAAAGATGGACATGCCACAGTTATATCCGGGACAGGATGCTGGACTGACATGTTACTATGATGAGAATACATTTTTGAAATTTGGCATATATGCGACTCTTACTAATCCTGTAAGACTTGTGGCAAAGCTGGAAGAGTACATTGGCGATGATATCATAACGAGTGATGAATTTGAGATTGATTATAATCAGAAGAATATTTATTTTAAGATAGAGACTGATTATCTTAAAAGGAAATTCTATATAAGTTATGATAATAAGACTTTTTATAAGATAGCAGCAAGGGATAATGTATATTATCTGTGTGACGAGGGTCTTAAAAAGGGTAAGAGATTTACAGGTGCCATGATTGGTATGTATGCATATGCAGGTGACTGGGCAGAGAAATATACAGATGAATATGGTAATCATGGAACTGATATATTATATGCTGCATTTGATTATTTCAGATATAAGCCGTCATAAATAACAATAATTTTTTAGGATAGTGTGAAAAATAATGCTGATGCGGCTATTTTTTCAGATATGAAGTTATAAAGATAAAGAAAGGAAAAAAGAAGAATGACAAAGAGAAATATTATTCTTGAAGGCAGAATTAAAAGCTGGCTTGATACTGTAACAGATACAGAATTTTTAAAGCTGGATAATGAAAAGAAGGCATTGCTTTTACAGGCAGTTGAAGTGCTTTACAGAGGAACAAAGGATGAGGATTATCTTGCATTTGTTATGCATAAGGCAGATATATTAACTGATGATAATGGGAAGGTTAATTGTAAGAATGGACAGGATATGGCTAATTATGCATTAGGTAATGCATTAGTATTTGTAAAGAATATGGTTGATGCCGATATCAGTAATAAGGCAGCTAAGGCATGTGGTGCTGATTCTAAGGACATAGCTGATACTTATAATAAATATACAGATTCGTTAAAGGATGTGTCAGAGCAGCTGGATGTACAGAAGAAGAATGAGCTTGGAATATTTGCTGGCAATGATAATGCGGTACAGATTTTATCAGATACATATAAGAGCCAGGTATTCTATATGAATTATGAGACAATTCTTGGCGGTAAGGAAAGATATAATGATATAATTGCACAGTTTAATAATCTGCAGGCAGATACATATAAGAAGGTATCTGATAAGCTTACGGGAAGTCTTAATGAAGCCGGATTATATAATACACAGGAATATGCGGCAATTGTAAATTATATATGTGCGCTTATTGATACAATGGAGGTTATGGCACAGCCTCTCTATGAGATATATGATGCCCTTAAGAGATATTTTAAGGTGGGGGTTAAGGATATACTTGCATTACAAAAGACAGGAGTTCAGGAAAAGCATATTTGTTCAGAGGGAACATGTACATTGACAAAGGAAGCTGTAAGTGCAGCAGAATTATATGAAGTATATGCCATATTAAAGGGCTGCCGTATGAAGGCACTCCATACAGAAAAGTATGAAAATGCACAGCTTGAAACTCTTAATGCAACAATATCTAAGGCTTGTAACAGCTTTGATTCACTTGATAATGATTATATTACAGCACTTGTAATGGCATATGGTGAAAGCTTAAGAAACAGAGAATATCAGGACTATGGCAGAGATAACGGAGGCGTGTTATGGAATTAAAATTAGTTACAAATACAAGTAGAAATGCAGTAGTTGAGCTTACTGATTCAGGCAGATATTATACAGAAAAAAGTTATGAGATATATGTAAACGGACAGAAGTTCATGGATAGTGATAAGGTTATAACATCACTTTATGGACTTATACCTGATACGGAATATGAAGTAAGTGCAGTATATGATGGCAATAATATTGCACCTGTTACATTTAAGACAGATTATGAATTTGTAACATTAAATGTAAAAGAATTCGGTGCATTTGGTGATGGTGTGCATGATGATACCAATGCTATCCAGTGTGCTATTATGGCATGCCCTAAGGATTCTAGAGTATTAGTTCCTGAGGGTGTATATAAGATATCAAGTATATTCCTAAAGAGTGACTTAACATTAGAGCTTGCAAAGGGAGCTGTTCTTTCGGCATTTACAGAAAGAGAGAAGTTCCCTGTTCTTCCTGGCATTATAGAATCTTATGATGAAGAAAAGGAATATAATCTCGGTTCATGGGAGGGTAATCCGATAGATACTTTTTCAGCAATCGTATGCGGTATCAATGTTAAAAATGTAACAATCACAGGAGAAGGAATTGTCGATGGTAATACATCATTTGATAACTGGTGGAAGAATTGTAAAGAAAGAGTTATTGCATGGCGTCCACGACTTTTCTTTATCAATCACTGTGAAAATGTTACAATGCATGGAATAACAGTACAAAATTCTCCATCATGGACATTACACCCATATTTTAGTAACCATCTTAAGTTTATTGATGTTAAGATTAAAAATCCTGCTAATTCACATAATACGGATGGTCTTGACCCTGAAAGCTGTCAGGATGTATTAGTACTTGGTACATATATTTCTGTAGGTGATGACTGTATAGCAATTAAGTCAGGCAAGATATACATGGCAGGAAAATATCAGATTCCAACAAAAGATATGACTGTAAGACAGTGCTGTATGAGAGACGGACATGGTGCTGTAACAGTTGGAAGTGAGATTGCAGCAGGCGTTAAGAATGTACATATCACAGACTGTCTGTTTATGAATACAGACAGAGGTTTACGTGTTAAGACAAGACGAGGCAGAGGTAAGTTATCAGTGCTTGATGATATTTCCTTTGAAAATATTGATATGGATAATGTAATGACACCATTTGTTGTAAATAGCTTCTATTTCTGTGATCCTGACGGTAAGACAGAATATGTAGGAACTAAAAAGGCACTTCCTGTCGATGACAGGACACCATCTATTGACAGGTTGACATTTAGGAACATCAATGCAACTAATTGTCATGTTGCAGGTGCTTATATATGCGGTCTTCCGGAGAAAAAGATAGAAAGACTTACATTTGAAAATATCAATTTTGAATATGCAAAGGATGCAAAATCAGGTGTAGCAGCAATGATGCTTGGCTGTGATGAAGCTTCAAGACAGGGACTTGTTGTAAGCAATGTTAAGGAACTTATCCTTAAGAATGTCAATGTGAACGGCTGTGAAGGAGAAGCGGTCGTAGCTGATAATGTTGATAATATCGTAAGAGAGTAAAGCATGTATATGTTAATAAAATGATAAGGTTTTAATAGCATATGTATTGTATAAATGTTTATTAAATTTACGATAGTATTATAAAATAGAAATAGCGGGGGAGTTCATAATCTGATACCCCGCTATTTTTACATAATTAGTATAGGGAGGTGTTAATACATATGATGAATTTACATGCACCAAAGGGAATAGATGTAGAGAGCTGGTTTATAGAATGTTATAAAAAATACAAGGGACATCCGTTAAGAATACTGGTAGGCCTGTATAAAGGAAATTATAATAAATTCTTTCTTGCGATAATATTTTTCTTTATAAAACACAGTCCTGTGTGGGTATTACCTATTATTACAGCTAATATTATTAATAATATAACATCGGGAGCGTCGGAAACATATTCTAATATACTTATTGAATCGTTAATAATGGTAATACTTATAGGAATAAATATACCTACCAACTATATGTATACAAGGTATAAATCACTTGCTACAAGATATGCAGAAACAGGACTTAGAAAGGCGCTTGTAAGAAAACTCCAGCAGTTATCTATTTCATATCATAAAGAGACACAGTCGGGCAGGCTTCAATCTAAGATTATGAGAGATGTAGAGGCAGTGGAAACACTTTCAACACAGATGTTTCTTAGTATATTAAATATTGTATTGAACATAGGAATTGCACTTGCGGTAACGATATCTAAGAGTATTATGGTATTTATATTTTTCCTTCTGACAACACCTATTGCGGCACTTACGATGGTATTTTTCAGAAATGTAATGCGTAAGCGTAATAATGAATTCAGACGTGAGATGGAGGAGACATCGGCGAAAGTAATGGAGATGGTCGAACTTATTCCTGTAACAAGGGCACATGCACTTGAAGAAGAAGAAGTCCATAAGATGAGCGGACAGCTCTTTGCAGTTGCAGAAAAAGGATACAAGCTTGATGTAATACAGTCATTATTTGGTTCAGTAGGCTGGGCAATATTTCAGGTATTTCAGGTTGTCTGTCTGGCATTTACCGGTGTATTGGCATTAAAATCAGTAATACAGCCTGGTGATATAACACTTTATCAGAGCTATTTTGCTACAATAGTTGCACAGGTATCTTCACTTATGTCACTTATACCGACAATAGCTAAAGGTGTTGAATCAGTTAATTCAATAGGTGAGGTACTTCTTGAAGAGGATATTGAAAAGAACGAGGGAAAAGAAGTATTAGATGACGTTAAAGGTGAATTTGAATTTAATGATGTATATCTTAAATATAGTGAAGATGGAAGAAATGTATTAAATGGTCTTAATCTTAAGGTTAAACAGGGTGAGACAATAGCACTTGTAGGTGAATCAGGTGCCGGTAAATCTACTATTCTTAATCTTGTAATAGGCTTTAATTTTGCCAATTCAGGTCAGGTTCTGCTTGATGGCAAAGACTTAAGTAAGATTGATTTAAGGTCATATAGAAAGCATCTTGCAGTAGTTCCACAGACATCAATATTATTTTCAGGTACAATAAGAGATAATATAACTTATGGAATAGATAATGTAGATGATAAGATGCTTGATGAGGTTGTAAAGGCTGCCAACCTTACAGACTTAATAGACTCACTTCCTGAAGGACTGGATACTATGGTAGGTGAACATGGTGGTAAGTTATCAGGTGGACAAAGGCAGAGAATATCCATAGCCAGAGCACTTATAAGAAATCCTGAGGTAATAGTGCTTGATGAAGCTACCTCAGCGCTTGACAGCATATCAGAAAAGCTAATACAGGATTCACTTAATAATCTTACTGCAGGAAGAACGACATTTATAGTGGCACACAGATTATCTACAATTAAGGATGCGGATAAGATAGCTGTTATAGCAGATGGAAAATGTGTTGAATATGGTACATTTGATGAGCTTATGGCATTAAAAGGAGAATTTTACCAGATGAAGGTTATACAGTCATAATATGTTGAAATGTGGTGTGAAGCTGTATGAAGCTTAGGTATCATTTTAAGTCAGCGAATTTTAAATAAAAAAATGTGGCTGTCACATTAATAAATTTTATGCAGGATATAGATAAATTCATAGCAGTTAATCTATATTGCATACAAACGTTTATCAATGCGGCAGCCACGTTTTTTATTTTTTATAAAAAATCATGTAAAAGACTGGTAACTTAAAATAATTATTCAGCATCTTCCTGTGCAGAAGAATTATTAGAACCAAACCATAATCTTAATGTTGCGATAACCTTTTCCTTTTCAGCAGATGTTAATCTGTTAAGGATAGAATAAATCTCATTATCAAGTGCCTGATTCTGATAATCTTTATCAATGCTTCCTGCAAGGTAGTCAAGAGAAACTCCCGTAAGTTCAGCATAATATGATAACATTCTAAGAGTCATAAGGTTACGGCCATTTTCAACATTACTGATATATCCAGGTGTAACATCGAGAGCTTTAGCAACATCTTCCTGTGTAAGTCCGTGTGAAATTCTTAACTTTTTAACTTTTGCGCCTAAATCGCTGTCCATCATAAATATTACCTCCATTAATGCGCAGTTTTTGCGCTATTTTTATTTATTATTTTTTGTTAGCTCTGTATCTTGCTGTTGAATCAAGAATCTTCTTACGGATTCTTAAATGCTCAGGTGTAACTTCAAGAAGTTCATCTGTATCAATATAATCAAGAGCCTGTTCAAGACTAAGAATCTTAGGTGGAACAAGTCTTAATGCTTCATCGGCACCAGAAGAACGTGTATTAGTAAGATGTTTACCCTTACATACATTAACTTCAATATCCTCTGTACGAGGGTTTTCACCGATAATCATACCGGCGTATACTTCTTCACCAGGACCTACAAAAAGAGTACCACGATCCTGTGCATTGAAAAGACCATATGTTAAAGTTGTACCACTTTCGTAGGCAATAAGCGAACCTGTCTTTCTGTAAGAAATATCACCTTTGTATTCTTCATAGCCTTCAAATGAAGTATTGATAATACCATTACCCTTAGTATCTGTCATAAATTCGCCTCTATAGCCGATAAGTCCACGTGATGGAATAGAGAACTGTAATCTTGTATATCCGCCATTAATAGGAGTCATACCAAGGAGTTCGCCCTTTCTCTGGCTTAACTTCTGGATAACTGCACCTGTGCAGTCATCAGGAACATCAATATAAGCAAGTTCGATTGGTTCAAGCTTCTTACCACGTTCATCTGTGTGGAATAAAACTTCTGCCTTACTTACAGCAAATTCATAGCCTTCACGTCTCATGTTTTCAATAAGAACTGAAAGGTGAAGTTCACCACGTCCTGATACCTTGAAAGAATTTTCTGAACCTGGATTTTCTTCAACTCTTAAGCTGACATCAGTATTAAGTTCCTTGAAAAGTCTGTCACGGATATGTCTTGAAGTAACAAACTTACCTTCCTTACCAGCGAGAGGACTGTCATTAACCATAAAATCCATAGAAAGAGTAGGCTCAGAAATCTTCTGGAATGGTATTGCAACAGGGTTTTCTACTGAACATAGAGTATCACCGATATGGATATCAGCAATACCTGAAACAGCGACGATTTCACCAACGGATGCTTCGCTGGTCTCAATCTTTTTAAGACCGTCAAATGTATAAAGCTTAGTAACTCTTACCCTCTTTTTGACACTTGGGTCGTGGTGGTTGACAATCATAACTTCCTGATTAACTTTAATCTTACCATTATCAATTTTACCAACACCGATTCTACCTACAAATTCGTTATAATCAATAGTAGAAATAAGCATCTGTGTATCAGCATCAGGATCTCCTTCTGGTGCAGGTATATTATTAACGATACATTCAAATAAAGGCTGCATATCCTTAGGTTCATCATTTAAGTCTGCCATGGCATATCCTGATTTAGCGGATGCAAATATAAATGGACAGTCAAGCTGTTCTTCACTGGCATCAAGGTCAATAAATAATTCTAATATTTCATCAATAACTTCATTAGGTCTTGCCTCAGGTCTGTCAATCTTATTAATACATACGATTACAGAAAGGTCAAGGTCAAGAGCCTTCTGAAGAACGAATTTTGTCTGAGGCATAACACCCTCAAAAGCGTCTACAACAAGTACAACACCATTTACCATCTTAAGAACTCGTTCAACCTCACCACCAAAGTCAGCATGACCAGGAGTGTCAATGATATTAATCTTAGTATTCTTATATGTGATAGCTGTATTTTTAGAAAGAATTGTAATACCTCTTTCTCTTTCAATGTCATTAGAGTCCATTACTCTTTCAGCAACTTCCTGATTCTCACGAAAAGTACCACTCTGTTTAAGAAGCTCATCGACCAATGTTGTCTTACCGTGGTCAACGTGAGCAATAATAGCGATATTTCTTATATCTTCGCGTTTGATTTTCATAAAAATTATCCTTTCAATATGTTAAGTAAATATTATTGATATGATTAGCAACTTTTATATTCTATCACAATATTTTTAAAATACAATAGTAAACATATAAAAAATATTGTATTTCAATGAAAACAATTATATTTTGTAAAAAAATGTGGTGTATTTTATTTTTCACACTACTTTGCATTGTATTTCTATAAATTTAATAAGAATGTATAAAGTATAAAATAAAAAATTAATATTTTGAACATAAAAAAAACAAATTTTTTTTGTAATATATTTGCAAAATGGTACATATACATATTAAGAACACAAAATAAAGCACATCGTCGCAGAGGCGGCAAAGAAGGGAGAAATACAAAGATGCTTGATAAGGTAATTGAAAACAACAGAGTTAGTATTATTGGGGAGGTAGTATCTGACTTTAAGTTTAGTCATGAGGTATTTGGTGAGGGGTTTTATCTCGTGAGTGTATCGGTCAACAGATTAAGCGATATGGTTGATATTATTCCACTTATGATTTCAGAAAGACTCATTGATGTTACAAAGGATTATAAGGGAATGAAATTAGAGGTTTCCGGTCAGTTCAGATCATATAACCGTCATGAAGGAGTAAAGAATAAGTTAATTCTTTCAATATTTGTAAGAGAATTACAATTTATTGACGATGATGATATGCCGGAGGAACAGGCAAAATCTAATCAGATTTTCTTAGATGGTTATGTATGTAAGCCGCCTATATATAGAAAAACTCCTTTAGGTCGGGAGATAGCAGATGTGCTTATTGCTGTCAACCGTCCTTATGGAAAGTCAGATTACATACCATGTATTGCATGGGGCAGAAATGCAAGATATGCCGCATCAATAGAGGTAGGCGGACATCTTCAGATATGGGGAAGAGTGCAAAGCAGGGAATATACAAAGAAGTTAAGTGATGAGGAAGTCGAAAAGAGAGTTGCTTATGAAGTATCGGTAAGCAAGATAGATGTTGTCGATGATGAAGAATAAGATCTGGTTAAAATTTTGCGTAAATAAAAATTACAATATAAAATTTAAGAGGCATTAAGTTATCTGATCAGAAGAGAGTCTTAAGTCCGGTGTCATACAATTAAGTTGATATTGGACTTAAGGCTCTTTTATTTAATGGCAGATATATGTTAAGCAATATGAAATTAATAGTGATAGAACAGTATCCGGTAAGGTAGAGCATAGATTTGACGGAAATATATAAACGAAAGTTGACACATAATTATGTAAGTGCTATAGTCATATATGAAGTTCATTTAATTTAAAATATTTAATATACATTGTGTAACTGTGTATAAGAATTTCATAGAATAAAAGTAGAGGTTGCATTGTTAAATAGTAATATACAGGATGTGCCGGGACACATAAGAATGTATAGGAAAGGTAATGATGCCGAAGCAGTATATATCCGGACATATACTGCTGGGCGTAAGTTCAACAGGCTTACGACTGTCATCACACGATGGAGGGCTACTTAAAGAAATCACAGACTTCTTTATGCTGGCTCATAGGCCAGCATTTTTTACGCGAAGCCTGCGACCGAAAGAGCGAAGCTCTTGAGGTGCATGGCGTATAAAAAGAAAGAGTAGAACGCAAAAGACTACATGTGCTTGCACAAATGTAGTCATATGTGTCTGGCTGTATTAATAGAAATGGAGGATTATTATGTCAGTATTTACCGGTGCAGGTGTAGCGATTATTACACCAATGAAAGAGAATGGAGATGTTAATTATGATAAATTAGGAGAGATACTCGATTATCAGATTAATAATTCAACAGATGCCATAATTATATGTGGTACAACAGGAGAGGCATCAACACTTACTCATGAGGAGCATATTGAAACAATAAGATTTACAGCAGATTATGTTAAAAAGAGAGTTCCGGTTATAGCAGGAACAGGTTCTAATTGTACAGAAACAGCTAAATATCTTTCAAAGGAAGCGCAGAAGGCAGGAGTAGATGCATGTCTTGTTGTTACTCCATATTATAATAAGACAACACAGAAAGGTCTTATTAAACATTATACAGAGGTTGCAGCTTCTGTAGACCTTCCAATTATTATGTATAATGTACCGGGAAGAACAGGATGTAATATTTTGCCACAGACAGCAGCAACACTTGCAAAGGACGTTGAGAATATCGTGGCAATCAAGGCAGCTACAGGTAATATGGCACAGGAGACACAGACAATGGCGTTAGCAGAAGGAAGACTTGACATGTATTCAGGTGAAGATGGGCTTATAGTTCCGCTTATGTCAATAGGAGCTAAAGGGGTAATCTCAGTTTTATCAAATGTAGCACCTAAGCAGACACATGATATCTGTGCTAAGTTTATGGAAGGTAAGATTGAAGAAGCAAGACAGCTGCAGTTTGATGCATTAGAGCTTGTAAATGCACTTTTCTGCGAAGTTAATCCTATTCCTGTAAAACATGCATTAAATCTTATGGGAATGGAAGTCGGACCACTTAGAATGCCATTATGTGAAATGGAAGAAGCTAATCTGGAAAGACTTAAGAATGCAATGATTAATTACGGAATTTTAAAGTAATTATTCTGTCACCACAGGATATTTGTTAGGAATAAATATTGGCTTACTTATAAGCTTGCAGACAAGTAATATACCAAATAATTTAGAAAGGAAGATTTTTACAGATGAAGTATATTCCATCTGATAAGGTCGAATGATAAAATGACAAGAGTGATAATGCATGGCTGTAATGGTCATATGGGTCAGGTAATTACTAACCTTTTAAAGAAAGATACACAGGCACAGATAGTTGCAGGAATAGATCCGTTTGATGAGGGTAAAAATGATTATCCGGTATTTCCTTCAATAGATAAATGCGATGTAGATGCAGATGTTATTATTGATTTTGCATCGGCAAAGGCAATAGATGGTCTGGTAGATTATTGTGTGGCAAAAAATATTCCGGCTGTAATATGCACAACCGGACTTAGTGAAGAACAGATTGAAAAGATTAACAAGGCGTCTGATAAGACAGCATTTTTAAGATCTGCCAATATGTCACTTGGAATTAATACATTATTTAAGTTATTACAGGATGCGGCAAAGGTATTTGCACCGGCAGGTTTTGATATTGAACTGGTTGAAAAGCATCATAACCAGAAGCTTGATGCACCAAGTGGAACGGCGCTTGCACTTGCAGATTCAATCAAGGAAGTTGTAGGAGAGGATTATTACTACAAATATGACAGAACTAAGGAACGTGCTAAAAGAGATGCCAGGGAGATTGGTATAAGTGCGGTAAGAGGCGGAACAATAGTCGGTGAGCATGAAGTGATATTTGCAGGAGAAGATGAAGTTATAGAATTTAAGCATACCGCTTATTCTAAAGCTGTATTTGCAAAGGGTGCAATAGAAGCTTCTAAGTTTCTTGCTGATAAAAGGACAGGAATGTATGATATGACAGATGTAATTGCTGCGAAATAGTCATATATCGTATTATTATAATGGGTTGTCGTACTGATGAAAAATACAAAATACAGAATCATATGTTAATTAATGGCTGTATTTGTATATAATTTCTTAGTGCGGCAATCCATTTTTTATATATAGTAAGTTGTTATATGATTTATTAATAAGGCTTCATTGACTATATCACAGCTAAAGGCTTCGTTATATTAAATAATAATTTACAGAGTCTTCTATCTTAAAGCCACATTTTCTGTAAAGGTGTATAGCGGGGGCATTGGTGCTTCTTACATTTAAGATAAGAGATTTTGTGTGTTTATCAGACAGTTCATCATCCGCAAAATATTCATATATAAGATTTTCTAACATTTTATATGCTATTTTTTGATTTCTATAGCCGGGTTCTGTAAATACTCCATAAATATTAGTAAAAGACGGTTCATAGTCTAAGCTGCATACACATACAGGTTCATCACTGTCTTTTATATATGCAAAATAATTATTACAGTCATCGGAAAAATAGAATTCCAAAGGCAGAGATGTATTATCATTTTTATTACGTGTGTTATTACAGTCAGTAATATTATCAGTGTTTCTAATATTATTAAAACTTCCGGTGTTGTCAAAGCCGGCATTAGTAATGCATTTGGTATTATTAGTATCACTATGAACAATATAAGAATCATAAGTCATACTCATAAGATATTCTGAAAAATATATATCTGATTGTTCAGACATAAAATCCGGAAGCTGACCATAAAATGCATAATAAGGAAAGACTGTTTTGGCATAGGCTATAAGTTTTTTTAATATACCTTTACATCTGTATTGTGGATGTACAAGTGCAGTAATTTCACAAAATAATGTTTTTGCGGATAAAGTATTATTGGGTGTACCGCTGGTAGAAATATCAGCAGTACTGGTTGTATCGTCAGGAATATAAGATAAAAAGCCTGCAAGTGTACCTTTAGTATAATATAAAAAATGCTTATAGCCGCAATTATAATAGGGTTCATAACCATTACAGTCATTAATAAGCTGCGCTAATTGTTTAAGTTGTACAGTCGATAATTCGTCTGTTATAAGTATTTCAGATTCCATATAATTCTCCATTCTACAGACCTTAATAAGCATTTACAATATTTTGTAAATAACTTTAATGATTTTGAAAATGCTTTTAAAGCTGCTTTTAAAATAAGAAATTTTTATAAAATGATTGTAACAAAACAAAAGATAAGGTACAATGATAATAATGCTTTTTATGACTGAATATATTATTAGTATAATATATGAAAAAATAATAATATTTCAGCAAATGAGAAAGGTGTGGGATAAAGATTTATGAGTAAAATAGCAATATTAACAGATAGTAATAGTGGAATAACACAAGATGAAGCAAAAAAAAATGGCGTTTATGTTTTGCCGATGCCTTTTTTTATTGATGGTGAACAGTATTTTGAGGATATCAGCTTATCGCAGGAAGAATTTTATAAGAAGCTTAAAGATGATGCTGATATATCAACATCACAGCCGTCTGTAGGCGAGATGCAGGAAAAATGGGATGAGCTTTTAAAGGAATATGATGAGATTGTATTTATTCCAATGTCAAGCGGACTTAGTGGAACATGTCAGACTGCTATGATGCTTGCAGATGATTATGATGGAAAGGTTCAGGTTGTGGATAACCAGAGAATCTCTGTTACAATGAAGCAGTCAGTATTTGATGCATATAAGCTTGCCGGTAAGGGGTACACAGCAACAGAGATTAAGAAGATACTCGAAAGAGATAAGATGGAATCGAGTATATATATAACACTTGAAACGCTCAAGTATCTAAGAAAGGGTGGAAGAATCACTGCAGCGGCAGCAGCAATCGGTACAGTTCTTAATATTAAGCCTGTTTTACAGATACAAGGTGAAAAGCTTGATGCATTTGCTAAGTCAAGAGGTAAGTCATCAGCTAAAAAGATTATGATTAAGGCAATGAAGTCGGATATGGAAACAAGATTTAAGGAAGCCTTTGAACAGGGAAAGATTCATATGGAAGCTGCATATACAGGTAATCCAGAAGAGGCGGAAGAGTGGGCAGAAGTAATTAAATCAGAATTTCCACAGCTTGATTTTAATATGGATCCGCTTTCATTAAGTGTGGCATGTCATATAGGATATGGTTCACTTGCCATTGCATGTTCAAAGTATATTCCTGAATGTGAAGATTAAAGGCCGTATAAAAAAAGTGGGAAGTTCCTCATATGGGAATAATCCCACTTTTTCTAGTCTGTATGCATTATAATAGTGTGAAAAAATAAAATATGGGAAATGGAGACCGGTTATGAAAAAAACACCTTTAAGAAGCGAGATTGCAAATGAGGATAAATGGAAGATAGAAGATTTGTACAGAACGGATGAAAGCTGGGAGTCAGATTATAATAAGTGTCTTGAAATTGCGGAAACGGATTGTGAATATAAAGGGAGATTAAGTGAATCCGCGGATAATTTTTATAATGCACTTAAGGAATCGGATGATGTGGATTATCTCATTGAGAGAGTGTATGTATATGCATTTATGAAATATTATGAAGATACGGCCAATCCGAAGTATCAGGAGCTGTCAGGAAAGGCACAGATGGCAGCAGTAAAGCTGTCAGAGAAGTATTCGTTTATGATGCCTGAAATTCTTTCCATGGACGAAAAGGTTATTGAAGATTTCCTTAAAGATGAAAGAATAGCAATGTATAGAAATGCAATTTCTGATATCCTTGTAAAAAAGGAACATTCTTTGTCAGAAAAAGAGGAAAGACTTCTTGCTATGGCAGGTCAGATGTCTTCATCACCTAATGAGATATTTTCAAAGTTTAATAATGCCGATGCCCGGTTTGGTTTTATTAAGGATGAAGATGGTAATATGGTCGAGCTTACTAATGGAAAATACAGTGTATTTATGGAAAGCAATGACAGACGTGTAAGAATGGATGCATTTAAAGCATTGTATAAAGAGTATGGTGATTATATTAATACGCTTTCAGCTGTATATTATGCGAATGTAAGGCAGGCTGTATTTTTTGCACAGGCAAGGAAGTATTCATCAACGCTTGAGATGTATCTTAGCGGTTCATTTATTCCGGTATCGGTGTATAAGAATCTTATAGCCACAGTTAATAAGAATCTTGATAAAATGCACAGATATGTGAGCTTAAGAAAGAGAGAGCTTGGGGTTGACGAACTTCATTTTTATGATATATATGCACCTATGGTCAGTGATTACAAACTTAAGGTTACATATGATGAGGCTAAAAAAATAGCAATAAAAGCACTTGCACCACTTGGTAAGGAATATACAGATAAAATGCAGGAGGGCTTTGATACCGGCTGGGTAGATGTAAGAGAAAATGCAGGCAAAAGAAATGGAGCATTTTCATGGGGAGCATACGGAACACATCCATATGTATTTTTAAATTATTCTGATACATTAAATGATGTATTTACGCTTGTGCATGAGATGGGACATGCAATGCATACATTTTATTCTAATTCAAACCAGCCATATGTTTATGCCGGATATAAGATATTTGTGGCAGAAGTTGCATCGACATGTAATGAGGCAATCCTTATAAGATATCTTTTAGATAACTGCAAGGATAAGCAGGAGAAAAAATATCTTATTAATCACTATCTTGAACAGTTTAAGGGTACTTTATTCAGACAGACTATGTTTGCTGAATTTGAAATGATTACACATGATATGGCAGAAAAGGGAGAAGTTCTTAGTGCTGAGAATATGTGTAATATATATAAAGAACTCAATAAGAAATATTTTGGCGAAGATATGTTTATAGATGATGAGATATCAATTGAATGGGCAAGAATACCACATTTTTATACACCGTTTTATGTATATCAGTATGCAACTGGTTTTTCGGCAGCAGTTGCTATAGCTTCGGGAATTATTGCCGGTGATAAAAATGTACTTGATGGTTATAAAAAGTTCTTATCAGGCGGATGTAAGCTTCATCCTATTGAATTACTTAAGTTATGTGGAATAGACATGTCAAAGCCGGAGGTTATACAGGAAACTCTTGATGTATTTGGAGAATTGATTGATGAATATGAAAGATAAATATACTATTAGAATAGCAACACCTGATGATGCAAGACATTTACTTAACATATACGAATATTATGTTAAAAATACATCAATTTCGTTTGAATATGAAGTACCGACACTTGAAGAGTTCAGAAGCAGAATAGTTAATACACTTAAAAAATATCCATATATTGTAGCTGATTGTGATGGAGCTATTGAGGGATATGCATATGCCGGGGCATTTAAAGGAAGAAAGGCGTATGACTGGGCAGTCGAGACATCAATATATGTAAGACATGGATTTACAAAGTCAGGAATAGGAAAGCTGTTATATGAAGAGCTGGAAAAGGCATTATCATATCAGAATATTACCAATGTCAATGCCTGTATTGCTGTACCGCATGATAGGGATGATGAGAAGTACTGTACTAACAACAGCATGGATTTTCATGAGCATATGGGGTACAGGTTTGTGGGAAGATTTACACAGTGTGGGTATAAGTTTGGCAGATGGTTCGATATGGTATGGATGGAAAAGCTTATTGGTGAGCATGTAAGTGGACAGTTGCAAGTGAAGACATTTGACGAGATAAAAGATTTGCTGAAATAATTGTAGAAGAATTTCATGTATGTCTGTTTACAATATAAATTCGATTCTGATATGGTGGCTGTCCGGATGTGTAACTGTTTATATGATACCGTCCGGACAGTCCTGTTTATATATGAGGGCAGATAAAAATATATGCAGAGAGATAAAAAGTGTGAAATAAGAAAATGTGAAATAAAAATGTGAGTTGTAAAATATAGTTACAAAAGCTAGTAATTATCTATATTTCACGCTCATACATTTTTGTACAAACAAATAAAATTAAATATCAGTGTGAAAGATACTATAGGTAATTATTACCTTTAGTATCTTTTTTTATTGAAAAGGAGGCATCTATGAAACGAAAAGAGTATGTATGTCTTGATTATGAAAAACGTTGTCTTATGGAAAAACTATTGAAAGCAGGTTTTCCAAAAAACGAAATATCAGACAAGCTCGGTGTTACAGTTCACACAATAAATTATGAGTTAAGAAAAAATCATATGACAGCAGAGTCTTATGATGCTGAAATGGCACAGAAATACAAGCTGCTAAAAGGGAGAGGAGAGGAGCGTGTATAAAGATATTTCAGAAGACATTGTAATAAGTATAATCAAGTCTAAGGATGAAATGATAGCCAAGATACACACTGAACTTATAAAGATTTTTACATCTATTGACACAGATGATTTTATTTCTGCAGCTACATTTAATTCACAATTACGTGAAACAACATCAAAGACCAATGCAAAACATGATTTACATGATGTGTATGAACAATATTGTAAGATTAACCACGAATGGAGCATGAGTGTTAAATTGTACGCAAGGGATTTGGTAGAACGGCTGGAAACGATTAACAGGATAGTGGCATGTTTCAACAATCTGCCAGAGCAAGAAAAGAACGTTCTTGTAATGCTATATATTAAACATCCTTTTAAAGAAGGGAAAAAAATTCTTGAAGCTGAATATCAAATTTCAGCAAGAACTATATTACGTGTTAGAAGAGTGGCAATAGATAAAATCATAAAGATGTATTACAGTAATGCATCTAATCTTGAATTATACAATGATAATGAAAATAAAAATAACAAATATCGCTAAGGGGTTGGCGATGTGATGAAATTCATCACAGAAAGGAGTCAATGATGAAAATTATAACAATATGGAATTTAAAAGGTGGAACTGGAAAAACAACAACAACATTTAATCTTGCAGCAAATTTAGCAAAAGATAATAACAGAATACTTTTACTTGATATTGACATGCAGGCAAATCTAACATCTTTCTTTGATGTTGATACAAAAAAATATAGAACCAATAAGCCGGATATAGCACAGTTGATGGCTGATAATACATTAGATATTAACAAGAGTATATATCATTCAAGATTTAATAATATTGATTATGTCAGAGGTTCTAATGATGTGATGAAAATACAACTGTCAGGTCTTGATATATTAGGAAAACATTTGGCAAAAATATCATCATGGTACGATTTATGTTTAATAGATTGTCACCCTGATGCGTCACTTTTATCTGAAAATGCATTAGCAATAGCAGATTTAGTGCTGATTCCAATCAATTTTGATGGTTTTTCAAGAGATAATCTTAATCTTGTGATTAAAGAAATAATTGACCTTGAATCAAAGTGTGGAGAAATCAATTATAAAATTTTTGTCAACAAATTAAAAAGACTCAGAAGTCAGAGAATGGTATATAAAGATCTTATAGAAAACCACGATTATCCAATACTGGCTTCAAGTATATCTGAATATTCCGATGTACAGAGTGCGGTTCTTCAACATAAGCCTCTGTATATGCACAGAAGTAAATCACCGGTTAATGATGACTATACTGAACTAACCAATAATGTTATTGATATACTTGAAATGGGGGGAAAATAATATGCCAAAGTTAGATAATTTCTTTTCAAATAATAAATCAGAAAAAATTGAACAGATACTTACAAAGAAAATGCATCCACAGCTTATATCATTAAAGAAGCTAGAGGAGTCTAAATTACAGTATAGGGATATTCCACAGGAAGATACAGAAAGACTGGCTGATTTAATAGAATTGGATGGCGAAGTGCTGCAGCCTTTGTTAGTAAGAAAAGCCGGTGCTGATACATATGAAATACTAGCAGGGCATAAAAGATACAGAGCATGTAAGTTATTATCTTATGTAAGAGGATTAGAACAATTTTCTATGATTCCATGCTATGTAAAAGTTATGACAGATGCACAGGCAGAGTTTGCCGTATACAGTACGAATGGATATAATAGGAAAACTGATTATGAAATTATGAGAGAAATTGAGGGAATGTCAAGACTTCTTAAGGAAAACCCGGAACTGTTTCCGGAAGCAGCCAGCGGCAGACTTGTAGAAAAGCTTGCTGGCGTTATGAATATGTCTAAAACAGTAGTGCAGGAATATAAGACAATAGCAAATAATCTTGGTAATGAGGCTATGGAAAAATTCAAGAAAAATGAGATAACAAAAGAATCTGCTAAGACATTAGCTGGTCTTTCATCAGACGAACAGAAAGACATATTATCATCCGGTAAAACTGAAACTAAGGATATCAAGGAAGCTGCAAGGATAATAAGAAATCCTTCCATGTCAGAAATCAGATCTGCTTTTAAGAAAATATACAATAATACATTATATACAAAAGATGTTATTAAGAAATATTCGTCTTTAGAGGAATATTTTAAGGAAAAGAATGGACGTACACATAATGGATATGGTGGATATGGGCTTAGTTATGAATGTTCACTACGAGGAATCAAAATTAATAACAGAAAAGAAATAACATGGCACGAATTTGTCAATTCAGCAATAGAAATGGGATTGTATAACCCTGATGATATATATAAGGATAACTGGAAAGAGAAAGCAAACACCGTAAAATGCACAACAGGATATAATCCTCATGGAAACTGTGTATGCTGTGGTAAGAATGGTGTAAGATGCTGTTTGGAGTGTGAAGAGGAATGTAATGGAAGATGTGGATGGTATCGGGATAAGACAGATGAAGCAGAACAGATACCGGGGCAGGATAATATATATAATCATCCTGAATATTTACCGAATGATACTGATATTAAGGAAAGTGATGTATCAGATAGTATTGATAAACAGTCAGATGGAAATAGTGTAGAATCTCACACAGAGGAATATAACATTAATCAGGCAGATGGTATGGTATGTAATATAAAAGAAACAGAGAGACTTGTAGGCGTAAAAAAGATAGGAACATGTCCATATTGCAATTCACCGCTTACATTCATAAGCAATAAAAAATATTGTGGAAGCTGTGGTGAACATATTAGTTGGAATTGATTATGGTTATTGAAAAGGCAATTCATAGTTTCGTCTATATCATTATATATCACAAAAAATAAATACACAGGGCATAATGCCCTGTGGGAAAGGAGTTACAGTTTACATCTTATTGGATAGTATATTAGTGATTTTAAAAATATTATAACAATAAATAGATAAAATGTGACGGAATCCGTCACAAATGGAGACTATAAATATGATTTTAAAAGTAATATTAACAGCAATTGTAGTATTAATCGTAGTGATTGTGATTATGTCACTGTTGAAATCATCAGCACTTGCTGAAAATCACACAGAGGAATTAAAGAAGAGAGAAAGTTGAAAAGATAACGGTAAAGGAAAGTAAAATGAAGGAATTAAAAAAATCAGATGGCGGTGTTAATAAGAAACTTGTAAGAAAAGCACTATTAACAATTATTTTATGTATTATTATGATTATAGCATTTAATTATAATCTTCCAATACCTAATATTTTGTCACGTTTAATAAAAATATTAAGTACAGCAGGACTTATATATGTCCTTGTCTCATTTAAAATGGAAGATTAATTAAAAAGAAGGGAAGCTGTTGGTAAATGTACGGAAAAGTAAAAAAGAGTGATTATTATACAAAGTGTGCATGTTGCAAGAGAATATTCTGTAATGAGCATTTTGATATGAGCAGGTATGCATATACAGCGTCTGTAAAAGGACGAAAGATATATTTTTGTGGTTTTAACTGTATGATTAGATATGAAAGAGAACATAAACCTGAATCAGCCAAATTGAAAAATAAGCATTATGCTTATTAAAATGCAACTGTAGTTTCTGACATAGAAAAAATGTATTTAATATATTAAATACAATATATAAAGTATTGTGACGGAATCCGTCACATAAACCCTTCCCAGCAAATAATAAACAAATAAACAGGCTGTAGTCTCAACTCAAGGACAGGGTATCCAGGATTTACCTGGAAGTCATCATTGACTTGCCCGGATGTATCAACCCCACCAATTATACATCCGGGTATTTTTTATATAAATATGAGGATAAAATGATAAAAGGATGGTTGAATAATGAAATTAATTGATGTAGAAAAAACAGGTGAAATATTTGTATCTGATGTAAATTATACAGGCAATGAAATAATGGAAATACTTAACAAGCAGCCGGATATACATTGTAATAATTGATTAATAATTTTAGAAACGAGAGGAATATACAATGAAATTTGATTTTTACTACGGTGAAGAATCTGAACAGTACAGTTTTTACAGTGTGCCAAAGATATTTTTTAAAAATGATATATTTAATGATTTATCAGCAATGGCAAAGCTTATGTACAGTTTTCTGCTTGACAGAATGAGTCTGTCATATAAAAGAAACTGGATAGATGATAAGAACAGGGCATATATTAAATACAGTTTAAAGGCAATATGTAATGATATGTGTGTAAGTAAAAATTCAGTTATTAAATATATGAGAGAACTTCAAAACTTTGGACTGATAGTGAAGTATCCCAGTAAAGGAATGGAAGATATAATATATGTAATGGATTTTTCAAAAATAAAGAGAAATGAAGAGAAAACTTATTACAAAAGTGATGCATCTGAAAAGGCATCAGAAATGATGACAGATGAATATATGCAGGATAAATATGCACCACCAAATTTTAACAAGAGTATTGAACTGACAAATAAGGCAGATGAACTTAAGAATGATATAAAAATTGTTAAATCAAATTACAGGGAGAAATGCACAGATAAAGGTGGTTCAAATATTGAACCGGTGCGGAATATGAACCAGTTCAAAACTTGTACCGGTACAAAAAATGAACTGGTTCAAAATTTGAACCACCTTTATCAGAAAGATAATAATTTAATGTTTGAAGTAAATAAAAATATATTTACTCCTGAAAATAATATAATAAATACAAATAAAGATTTATATAAATCTTATCCATCTATCAATCATAATTCATATCAATATGCTGAAAATGATGAGACAGATAGGATAGATGATACATACGAATATATCTGTAAACATGTTAAAGATAACATAGATTACGACGTGATGATGGCAAGACCTGAGTGTTCATCGTGGTATGAAGATTATTATAATCTCATAGTGGAAATTCTGATGAGAAAATCAAAGACTGTTAAAATTTCTGGTGAGGAATATTCAATGCAGCTTGTAAGAAAAAGATTTGAGATGCTTAATTCATCACATTTGCAATATATACACATGCAGATAAATAAATCGGCAAGTGATATAAGAAATATAAAAGCATATCTTATCAAAGCGTTATTCAATGCTCCGGTAACAATGAACTCTTTTTATACTGCAAAAGTAAATTATGATATGGCTAATAATAAATTTTAAGAATTATAGCAAAATATGTTAATAACATAACAGGCAAACGGAAGAATTAAATAAAAATCAGACCACAGGATTGTATGGGATGATTTTTGTTTAAGTCTGGAGTGCGGCAGACAGGGGAAGGCATCGCCTGGGGGTGTAGCTCCCAATGAGATTATTAATATGTGCAAAGGTTGAAAAAATGTTGTAGAATAGCAACAGAAACATAATAATATATTTATAGTAATGAATTTAAAGGAAAGTAAAAATATATGATTAAATTAAAAGAATTTATAATGTCTTTTACTTATAAGAGAAAAAAGGAAAAGGTTTTTGAAGAATACAAGAAAATACGGAATAATTATAAAAACATGGATTTATTAAGGCTTGATTTTGAATATGCAGAACTAAAATCTGAATATGAACATAAAAAGAATGTATTAGGAATTTTTACTATTGCTGTATCATTAGCATTTATAGCAGGAGTATGGAGTAAATTCTTTGAATTTATGAAGATGATATTTAGTTATTCCACGGCTAATGGGCAAATAAATGGCGGAGTAATTAAAGTGAGTTTTATTATATCTGTAACTATTGCAATTGTTACAACACTTATAATATTATATATAATATATCGCAATGGAAAAGAGATTAGAAAACTAAGAGAAAAAATTATTATTATAGAACAGTTAAAAAGCAGTGAAAGAGATAAGGAATAATAGATGGATTGGAAATATTATTTAAGGAAGTTATGGTATAAGGTTATATATATATTATGTGTTATTGTATATATTGTATTTTTGGATAAATTAAATAAAAAATTATTATCAACAGAATTTGATTCAGCATTTTCGTTAATAGAATACAATCATTATGAACCGGTAAAATATTTTCTTTTTGCACTTTTATTGGCAGTATTAGGTGTAATATTAATAATGATGGAATATAATAATTGGAAAAATGAGGAAAATGAATTTAGAGATATAATAATAATAATTTGTTCGGTAATAATCATATGTATAGCCATTATTGTGATAATTAAATTTATTTCAATTCCTATACTAAAAGCATTATTAATATGTGCATGTGTTATTTTTGGATTTGTTTATGTAGAGATGAATTAATTAATATTTTACATAATAGTTAGTACTTTGATATATATTCAAAACAAATTCATATGAAAGGTTAAGGTTAGAAACATAGATAGTAAATGTGACGGATTCCGTCACAGGAAAGGAATAAATTGATTAAATTTATAACTAAAAATGATAAAAACATGTCTCAAGGTCATAGAGATATGTCAATGACACCATTAACAAACTCAGAAATAGATTATGTTAAATCCGAAATAAAAAGGATTCGGGCAGATGAAAGCATATTTATATTTAACGACCCTGAGCATATACAGGGCAGTACATGTTATAATTTTTATAGAGATATTATATATATTACAAGAAATGTGTTTCCTGATACTACATATGGTTCAACACATCCAAGAGACCTGATGAGTGTAAGAGCTGTTATTGCACATGAATATTATGGACATAGAACTTATAGGGATGAATATATTGAAGATTATGCAAAAAATCATCACTCTGTAGAATTGTGGCAGGATGAATGCAGGGCAAGCATTACTGCAGCTAAGATAGCACCGGGACTTAATCAGAAAGATAAGGCGGATTTAGTTATGGATGCAATTTACAGGGCAGAGGAATATAATCATTATATAGAAATGGATGATTTTATGAAGGAGGTCTTATATGGATACAAAGATGAAGAGAAAAATATCACCTATGATATCGGAAGAATCAATTATGTTAGCAGAGAAAGCCAGAAGGGAGTTAAGGATGATGGGTACAACGACAGTGATATGTCCGAAGTGTGGGACTTCACCACAGATATCGAATACCCCAAGAGGTGAACGTACAATAATAAGCTGTAAATGCAGGTATATATTTGATGGTGAAATAAATTTCTGATATTTTTATATGTTTAATAGTGCTGTGTTGTTATATGTTTTACCATATAATAACATGGCATTTTATGAATAAGCTTTATGTGAATTAACACAATAAGTTGATTTATTTAACAGTAAAATATATAGTCAATAAATATTGTATCAAAAAAAGAACAATAAGTGATATATATGTATAGTTTATAATGACAAGTATACAAATGCTAAAACCTTTATAAAGTCAATAAATATGCGTGAGAACAATAAAACCAATTTTGTCAATAGATTTGCATAAATTGGCACTAAATGTCACCAAATGACACTAAATGTCACTGGATGTCACTAATCAATTGTGCTATAATATAATCGCCAGAGGTGTAAGAAACCGACAGTTTAATTTAATAATATTAATAATAATAGGATTTGAGTCAGTACAATCTGAATCAGATCCTTTTTTATTACCAACTAAATGTGACGGAATCCGTCACATGGAAAGGAGCAGATAAATGTTGGGATTATGTATAGGAGAAATATATAAAGAATTTAGAAGGATTGGGCAATTGCTCAATAGAACAGGAACACGTATTTATAATAAAATAATATTGACTAAAGGAACATTGGCAGGATATTCAGCCAATGTTCCTTTTTTGTTATGCAATAAGTATTGCAGACAACGTATACGCCCACCTCCTGAAATATAGCTTAATTACTCTGAAAAGAGATAAATCATTACAGATTTTAATGCATGACATTCTAATCGCTGGAACTGCGTAATGTGACGGATTACGTTACATATATAATAGATTATTAAACGGATTTAAAAGGAGATTATAAAAATGGTAGATATTATTAAAACACACTTAAAGCCAATCATCGCAGCCGCAATATTACTTGCACTTCTTGCAGTTATTCTTGTATTATTAGCTTCTGACGGTGTTGTAGCAACAGCTTTTAAAACAATGATTACAACAATATTTAATAAAGGTATTGAAGCCGGAGGATTTTAAATATGGCTGATGACGACAGAATACTTACAGGTATTTTAACAAAGGAGCGGCTAAAGCCGCTTCTTCCTTTTTTGCAGAATGATGAAATAACTGACATTGACTGGCATGGAGATTCATTATGGATAAATACAATATATAATGAATCAAAAAGAATACCTGACAGTGAACATTCAGTAACCAAAGAGTATATTGACTCATTTGTAAACAATATTGCAAATTCACAGTCAAAGTATTTTAACAAGCAGAATTATAAGCTTGAGGCAGAGTCAGAAGAGCTGTGCCTTAGAATAACATGCTTACATGAATCTGTTGCAAAAACAGGAACGTGTGTTTTCGTAAGAAAAACGACAAAAAAATCAAGATTTACATATGATGGATTGATAAAAGCTGGATACTGTTCAAAAGAAACACTTAATATGCTTATTAATTCGGTTATAGGTAAATTAAATGTGGTTATCTGCGGTGAGCCTGAGGCAGGCAAAACTGAATTTGGCAAATTTCTTTCAATGAATATACCGGATAACCAGCATACGGTAACCATAGAGGATACACTGGAATGGCATTACAAAGACCTTAAACCGAAGGCGTCACATACATCCCTGCAGGTTAATAATGTATTTTCATATACGGATGCATTAAAAGAATGTATGAGAATTAATCCAAAAAGGATATTGTTATCAGAGGTGCGTTCTGTTGAGGCGAAAAACCTTGTAGAACTTTGGAATACAGGTTCAAAAGGTATAACAACTCTGCATACGGATGATGTAAGAAAAATTCCCGACAGGATGCTTAACATGATGCCGACAAAGCTGGATGCAGAAAGGTTAAGAAACAATATATTTGATAATCTTGATATAGGACTTCTGATAAGACGTAAAAAGGTTGGAAATGAGATTAAAAGATATATAGACCAGATAGCATGTTTTTCAAGAGTCAATGAAGAAAATCAGTGTACCATGATACTTGAGGATGGAAAGCTTTTTGATAAGAAGCTGCCTGCTGATAAGCTTTTAATTTTAAAGAAAGCGGGCATAAGTGATCCATTCATACTCAATCAGTAAAAATGATAATATAGGATTGGAGAGAAAATGAAAAAACAGAAAAATAAAAAGACTAATCTTATAGCAGAAATAGAAAGATTTGGTTATAAGGTGTCAGTCCAATCTCTTATTGGTACATTTGCTTTAGTGGTAGCCGGCTGTATTGCAGCCGGTTATCTTTTCAAGCTGAGACCAATAGGGTATGTAGTTGTATGTGCTGTGGCAGTTATGTGTACATTCAGTATTATATATCAATCGTATAAGGCAAAATACGAACAGCGGAGATTTTCTGATGTGAGTATATATCTTGAAAGAATGATATATTACTTTTCAGCAGGAATGACAATACTTGATGCACTGGTGCTTATAATAAAGCTGTTCCCGGAAGGTGAAATGCATGATGTGCTTGAAAAATCTATTAATATAATCAAGACAGCTAATGTATCTGATGTGGACAGGGCAGCACTTGATGAGATAGAAAAAGCGTATCCGGTAACAAGAATAAAAACATTGCATAAGTTTGTATTGCAGGTACAACAGAATGGAGGAAATACAGAGCTTGGGAAGAAAATTCTGTTAAATGACAGGAAAAACTGGGTTGACAGGACGATGGAACTACAGGCAGGAAAACGTAACTTTAAAAGAGACACAGTTGTTGTGCTTGCAATAGTAACAGCCATGTGTCTGTGTGCATTGTATGTGCCACAGTATGTAAAGCAGTTAAACATAGATATATCATTAAATCCGCTTGTACAGGTTACATCCGTAATACTTCTGTGTGCCAATATAATGATATATACGCATATAAATAAGTTCATGTCTAGGAACTGGCTGGATGAAAAACAGGAAAAGACGGACGAAGAGTGCAAAAAGATATATGATAACTATTTTAATAACAATAAGAAAAGGGATATTATAATGGCTGCCATATGTTCAGGAATAACAGTTATTATAAGCATATTGGTATTTATAAAGATAAATTCGGCAGTTGTATTTGCTGTTGCTGCCGTCCTTATAATCTTCTTTGTAAAATCACCGGCATTAGGGAAAAAAGAAGTTAAAAAACAGATACAGCGTATGATAGAAATGTATTATCCTTCGTGGCTGTTACAGGTAAGCTTATATCTTGCAACAGAGAATGTGCCGGTAGCAATGACAAAAACATATGATGATGCACCGGGTATCATAAAGCCGGCATTGTATAAGATGTTAAAAGAGCTTGATGATAATCCTGCATCGGCTGATCCGTATAATAACTTTCTTTCAGAGTTTGATGTAAAGGAAGTTGATGAGTCAATGACGGCGTTATACAGTCTTGCACAGTCGGAGGGTGGAGATATAGAAGATGAATTTTCCAACCTTATTAACAGGAATAATGAACTTACAAATAAGGCAGAGAAACTTAAGAATGAAGACAGGCTTTTTATGATGCAGCTTAACATGTATCTTCCGAGTGCAGTATGCTGCATTAAGATGATATGTGATTTCGTAATCTTATTTGTAACATTCTTTTCATCATCAATAAATATCCTTAATTAAAACAGGAGGCATATTATGTCACAGACAATAAAAGTTTATCTTTCGGTTTTTATATTAGCTGTAACTGTTCTTTTATGTATATCGCTTATAGGAGCTGATACAGGGGTATCAAATGCGAGGGCATACCATGATTCATGCGTAAGGCAGATAGAAGAAAGCAACATGTCACAGTCAGTAATAGACAGTTGTAAGAGTAATGCTTCAACACTCGGATATACGGTAACAACAAGAAATATTTCAGATGAAAAAAATAAGGTTGTAGCCGTAGAGGTAATAACAGATTATAAATATAAGATTCCTATTCTTGGAATAGAGTCAACCCATTCACTAAGGAACATAGCAAGATAAATGTGACGGATTCCGTCACATGGAAAGAGAAATATATGGAACATATAATAGATAATTTCATAGGCGGCATTGTAATAGCCGCAGTGGCAATAGCGTTTATAGCATTAATATCTAAAATAGTAATGCTTACGGGTATTATGTAACAGGAAGCAGGGAGTAATATATGAAACATATAATTGAAGAACATCTTGATGCAATATTGGAGGGTGCCGGAGCAGTTGCATTTATAGTAATACTTTCGGCATTGTTTTTAAGCGGACTGGGTTCACACCTTATATCAAATATAGTATCAGGATTCTGTTAATACGGATTCCATCATAAGGAATGGAGAAAAATTATGAAAGATATTATAACAGTATTTCTTAAAGGAATAACGGCAGGAGCAGTAACGGTAGCACTTCTTCTTATATTTGCAAATATTAAGTTAAATGTAAATGGAAGCACAAGAACAGGAGTTCTTGATATACTGGGAGCAGCATCAGATAAAGCAGGCATACAGTATGATTTACTTACAGATACAGAAATATCAGGAAGCATCATATCTGAACATAAGCCTGTTATAAAATACACAAGTCCTGATATAATCAGAAGAAACACAACCGTAAATCTTCTGTCGTGTTTTTCAGTAACGGAGTATAACGGAACAGATTATGTTACTGATAATGCATCAGAATTATATCCTGATAAGGTATATATAAAAAGTATCCTAAAGGACGACAGAACAACATCAGTTGCGGATTTTTATGATGAAGCAACCGGAAACATAATATTTACAGATTCAGGCGTATACTTTGTTACAATTGCTTTAAGGGATAACGAAAACAGAGAAAACACGATGACAGTAAAAATTCCTGTCGGGCTGGAGGAAGTATGAAAAATGTAATATTAGGCATAATGATGTCAGTAATAATGACATTGGTAACAGTAATAATACTGACAACAGATGACAGAATGGTAAGAATGAATGAAAACAGCCTGACACTTGCAGATGCCCTTGATGAAAGCATAAGAGTGATTGATACAGATAAATACAGCGTATCAGATACATCAGAACTTATATCTGATATTACACAGGGGCTGCTTATGCAGATAGAAAGTGATTCTGACATAACAGTAAATGTAATGGATGCTGACAGGGATAAGGGGATTGTAACAGTAGAAGCTGTTGAGAATTTCAAAAAACCTATGGGTGCTGCCGGACAGGTAGCAGAAACGAGAACAATAATTCTTGAAGAAAAGGAGGCAGATAATGCGTATGATGAAAATAACAGAATATATGATATCACATACCTGACATCCGATGGTGATATGTATATGGCAATCGGTATCAAAAATAATGAAACTCTTGTAATTCCAGAGCCGCCAGATGGCAGATATTGGTTATATAATGGTTCAAGGATAGAAAGCTCAGATAATCTTAAAGTAACATCAGACATGATTATATCCCAGTCTGAATAAAAAGTGTGAAAAGTTAAAAAAAAACACTTGTATTAGTATGATACAATAGTGTATAATACATATATGAAGAAAAAACAATATTATTATAACAAAAAAGCGGTGTACAATTTAAGCAGCTATGTACTGTGGACTGTAAAGTATAAAAGGAAAGTATTGAAGGATGATATAGCTGTACGGTTAAAGGAGATGATTATTGAAGCGTGCAGACAGTTAGAGGTTGGAATCCTTGAAATGGATATACAGCCGTCATATGTACTTCTTCATATAGAATACAATCCTACGATATGCATTGAAGAAATAGTAAGAATAATCAAGAAAGAAACAGGACGCAGAATAAGAAATGAGTTTGCACCATTAAAGAGCAAACTTCCTGCAATGTGGAGCATGTATTACTATGCTGCCGATAATGCACCGGATGAAAAAGAAATTGAAGAATATATGGCAACACAGCCCACAAGCCAGCGTAATGAGAATAACGAAAAAATGGTAGAGGCATATGGGAAAGCCCCATATATTTTAAATAACCAGTAAGTCAAGCTGTCAGATATGACAGTACAATATATGTTAATAAGTAAGATTGAAAATATTCATATATGAGATTGTGACGGAATCCGTCACATGCCATTATATACAGGGAGGATTGACAGATATGATTAAAAAGAATTTATTTAAGAAAATCAAAACATTCACAGCCGCAGCCATAGCAGCATTAACGGTAACAGCAGTAGCAGGTGTAATAGGAACTAACCCTGCCGGACTCTTAAACGCAACAACAGCTTATGCAATGGAACATCAGTCTTACACTGACAGCACAGGCTACAGCTTAAGATTAGACGGTGACACATGGTACTGCGTAAATGCTGAAGGTCAGATTGATTACAGCTATGACGGACTTGCAGAAAACAACTTCGGCTGGTGGAAGGTAAGCAATGGAACTGTAGATTTCTCATTTACAGGACTTGCTCTTAACCAGTACGGCTGGTGGTATGTAGAGAATGGAACCATCAATTTTAATTATACAGGCATGGCAGAGAATGAATACGGCTGGTGGTATGTGACTGATGGTGCGTTAGATCTTACATATACAGGAATGGCACTTAATAAATACGGCTGGTGGTATTTAACTGACGGAACTGTAGACTTTACATACAACGGAATGGCAGAAAATGAGTTCGGCTGGTGGAAGATAACAGATGGTGCTGTAGATTTTTCTTTTAATGGTATAGCAGCTAACAAGTATGGAAGCTGGAAGATGGCAGGCGGTACTGTAGAATTCGGTTACACAGGAAGCTGTGAATATAATGGAAAGACATATAACGTTGCAGGCGGATATGTAACAGGCAGTGCCGGAAGCAGTACATCAGATAATACAGGCAATAACGGTAATACTGATAACGGAAACAACAATAATAATGCCGGAAACAGCAGTGCTGATAATAATAACAGTGCTGATAACAACAACGGCAACAATAATAATACAGACATTGATACAAGCCTTAACGGACTTACATATGATGAAGCAACCAATCTGTGGTATTATTATGTAAATGGTGTGCTTGATGTCAATAACAACGGTCTTGTAGAGTACAACGGATACTTGTTCAAGCTTACAGGCGGTGTGTTAGATGTGGCATATACAGGTACATATTATAATGACGGAATGTATTATTATGTAGATAAAGGTGCTGTTAAGACATCTGCCGCTGAAGGAACGGACGAAGCTAAGCTGCTGGCGATTAATAAGTTTGAGTTTGATGAAATATATACTACTTATAAGGGAAATCATTTATTAACAGCATATGACTATTTTAATCATTCCATTGGAGACATGGCTATTACAATACAGTTTGAAAGTGGCAAATACTATAATATGACAATTCCGAAGGAATATATAGATATATACGGTTTTGAAAGTTTCTATGGACTTGAGACTACATTAAATACAGTAGCAAACATAAATATGTAAAATGAGATTGTGACGGAATCCGTCACATGCCATTATATACAGAGAGGATTTACAGATATGATTAAAAAGAATTTATTTAAGAAAATCAAAACATTCACAGCCGCAGCCATAGCTGCATTAACAGTAACAACAGGTGCCACAGCAGTAGCAGGTGTGGCAGGAACTGGCTTTAACCTGGCAGGTTTATTAAACACAACTACAGCCTACGCCTTTGAACATCAGTCATACGCCGACAATACAGGCTACAGCTTAAGATTAGATGGTGACACATGGCACTGTTACAATGCAGACGGTCAGATTGATTATAACTATGACGGTCTTGCATTAAACGACTTTGGCTGGTGGAAAGTAAGCAATGGAGAAGTTGACTTTGGTTTCAATGGACTTGCTTTAAACCAGTACGGCTGGTGGTATGTAGAGAATGGAACCATCAATTTTAATTATACAGGCATGGCAGAGAATGAATACGGCTGGTGGTATGTAAATAATGGTGCGTTGGACCTGACATATACAGGAATGGCACTTAATAAATACGGCTGGTGGTACTTAACAGATGGAACAGTAGACTTCTCATATAATGGAATGGCAGAGAATGAGTACGGCTGGTGGAAAGTGGCAGGTGGTGCTGTAGACTTTAATTTCAATGGCATTGCAGCTAACCAGTACGGAAGCTGGAAGATGGCAGGCGGTACTGTAGACTTCGGCTGCACAGGAAGTGTTGAATATAATGGAAAGACATATAATGTAGCAGGTGGATATGTAACAGGCAGTACCGGAAGCAGCAACAGCGATGATACAGGTAATACCGGAGACAACAATAATAGTAACACTGATAACGGAAACAACAGTTCTGATAATAATAACAGTGCTGATAACAACAACGGCAGCAATAATAATACAGATAATGGAAATACAGGCATTGATACAAACCTTAATGGGCTTACATACGATGAAGCAACCAACCTCTGGTATTATTATGTAAACGGTGTGCTTGATGTCAATAATAATGGTCTTGTGGAGTACAACGGATACTTATTTAAGCTTGCAGATGGAGTGTTAGATGTAGCGTACACAGGTACATATTATAACGACGGAATGTATTACTATGTAGATAAAGGTGCGGTTAAGACATCTGCCGCCGAAGGAACAGATGAAGCTAAGCTGCTTGCGATTAATAAGTTTGAGTTTGATGAAATAAGAGTAGTTCCGAGTCCGAAAGGTGACTTCTTAATGACTGACTATGTATATTGGCATGCAAACTCAAATGGTCATAGCCGGGACGGATTAGTAGTTAGTTTCAAAGAAAATAATTATTATAGAATGACTATTCCAAAGGAAATGATAGATATATATGGATTTGAAAGTTTTCATGGATTTGAGACTACATTAAATACAGTAGCAAATATAAATATGTAAATAAATATTAAAAAATGTATATAAAACGGGTTAAATGATTTGTTCATTTGGCTCGTTTTTTTGATGGAAAGGAGTGTTATTTTGATACAGGATAAACCAATAATTAAAAGATTTATAATGATATTGCTAATGATTACATTGGTATCAGGAGCATTTTTACAAGGTACATGTAAAACCAGTGCAGCAACAGGTGACGTTGTAAGAACGCTTAATTGTAACATAGTAATTAATTTTAAAGTGAAGGTGGAATTTAATGAATACCGACATGATGAATATGGAAATCCTACAGATGACAGATGTGATGGTGTTAAGGCAAAGACAGATGGCGTGGTCAAAATACCTGCAACAGTAAAAACAGTACGTCACATCAATGGTCTTACGAATTATTCAGTAACAATAAACAAAAAACAGAACTGGGAAGCCCAAGGCTGGGGAGCCGGTGAAAATTATGAATATGAACAAGGTTCATGGATAAAATGTTCAGGTTATGTCAAGGCGGACAACCTTACAATGTCCGGTGTGGTAAGTAACAGCCAGTTTGATGCAGCCGGACATGGTCTGTTTGATATAACGGACAGATTCGGGAATGATTTTACATTTGTAATGGATAACTACTATGATACCAATACGGACTGGGTAATTGATTACATGGATTCCACAGGAACGGGAATAACAGGCATAAGCCTTGAATTTATCTATCCTGCATATACAGTAATGTATGACAATGGCGGAGGAACAGGAAGCATAGCCTCATCTGATGTGGGATATAATCAGAAATTTACATTAAGCGACGGTGCAGGAATGTCAAAAGAGGGTTACGAGCTTGATAACTGGTGTGTATTAAGAAAGACACACAGGAACAGTTATAATGATTTTGACATAATGACAGAGGTATTCTGTACAGATCTTCAGTGGCATGAATTTACAGGTGCTTATGCAACCAACACGGCAGATGCAAAATGGCAGACATACAATAAAAAATCGTCATATACAATGGATGAGGCATGGATAAAAGGCGAGTGGGATAATGTATTTGTATTCTGTGCACAGTGGAAGAAGAAAGAAACATCCACACAGCCGACAACCGCCTCTTATACGATAAAGCATTACCTGCAGAACGCAGACGGAACATATTCCTATAAGGAAAGCACAACAGGAACAGGCACAATAGGAAATACCATATCAGATAAGCGTAAGAGCTATGGCGGATATATACAGCCTGCGGGTCAGTCGTTAAAGTTAAGTAAAAATGCATCAGATAATATAATTGAATACCGGTATCCGAGAAAGACATATAAGATAAGCATATCAGGTGACAAAGGCATAAGTGCGGTAAGACATTACAGTGTTACGGACAGCAAAACAAAGGACAGCTACCGCTGGGGTGAAAGTGTAAGGATTAATGCAGACGTAAAGGACGGTTACACATGGAGCAAATGGACAGGAGTAAGTGACATAACCACTAAGAAGTATGACTTTACAATGCCATCTAGCGATGTGAACAGAAAGGCTGTTACAATATCTGGAAAGTATAAGATAACATACACAAAAGGTGATACGGATGTAAATGATGAAGATGTATTACAGGATGTGGAAAACAATGCTGATGTAAAAATGAAATCAGGAAACATATTTACAGGAAGAACATATTCGATAACATATGATAAGGGCTATGACGGAAGTGTAATGGCGGAACTTCCTGATAACATATCACAGGCACACCTGACATTTAAAAACTGGTCGATAGATGGGAAAAACATTACAAAAAATGGCGGTGAGACATTTAAGTACCAATACAGTGGGAATATAACAGCAACAGCCAACTGGAACTCTTACAGCCTGAAACTAGAAAGTGCAGAGAGGACAGGATATACATTTACAGGCTGGATATGCAGTGAGGATGGAAAACTTTATAAAGCAGGAGACACATATGTAATAAAACCACAGACAAGTGCAGCAAATATAAAATTTACGGCACAGTGGGATGCTGATGGTGATGTTAAATATACAGTAAGGCATTGGAAACAGAAGCTTTATCTTGACGGAACACAGCAGTATACGGACAGCAGCATACATGATGAAAATAACTATTTTATCGCAGATACCGATAATCTGACAGGAACGACTGATACACAGGTAATTCCTGATGTAAGGAATTATGAGGGATTTACAAGCCCTGCCGTACAGACGGCAGTAATTCACAGTGATGGAAGCCTTGTAGTCGATTATTATTATACACGTAACAGGTATAAAGCCAGTGACGGTGGAGATGATGATAACGGAAGCTCGGATGCAGATTCTGATAAAGGAAACGGTATAGCTGACATAACAGGAAACGGCACATATTATTATGAAGAAGAGGTAAGTATGGAGGCAGTTGTCAAGCCGGGATACCACTGGCATATAAATGATGAATGTGATACAGATAAATCAAAGTATCCTACAGGCTGGAAAGAAACAGTACAGGGATATGGAGTTGACAAGTTTCTTGATAATACAGGATATGGTTCACAAAAGATTAAGTTTGCCATGCCGGCACATGATGTATATGTAAAAGCAGATGCAACCAATAACAGTTATACAATAATATTTGATGCAGACGGCGGTACAGGTGACATGGAGCCGGCACAGGCAGTATATGATGTATCACTTGACTTACCGGGAAATATTTTTATAAAAACAACTCCGTCAGGAAGCAGTACATTTCTTCATTGGGAAGACAGAAAAAATGATACAGCTTATGAAGATACAGAAGAAGTAAAAAACCTTACTGATGAATTTAATGGTGTGGTTACATTATATGCCATCTGGGATAATGCACCTGAAATAACAGCACAGGAAAGATGGTTTACTGTAGATGATGCACAGAATAATAAAATAACACTTGAAGAGCTGTTAAGTACTGCAAAGGTGACGGATGACATTGATACAGACATAGAAGACAGCCTTACGGTAAAACATTATAACGCAGGTATATTTACACAGTTTAAAACAGACGGATATGTAATGGTAACATATACTGCCAGAGACAGCAGTAATAATACTACGGAAGCCACAGTGAAGGTTAATATAGTTGATACTACTGCGGTAGAAGAGGAAAAGAATACATATCCAAGGTTTATATCACCAAAGTATTACAGGGAATCTTATGAAGACGGAGGACTTGAAGAAAACAGCATATGGAGAAATAATCCTGAATATGCAGCGACTCTTGAACGTGCAATGAACAACCGTGATAGCATGACATACAGTTATAATGAAATGTCCTTTTTTGGCATAAAAATGAGGGCGAGAAAAGCAGGAAGCGACTCAAGAGATCACCTTGTAGAGCAATGGGTATTTACACGTAATGATATCAATGCTGTTAAGGAATATATTAGTGAGCATGGCATAGGTAATCTGAAAGAAGCAGATGCACTGGCTGATTTCAGAACACAGTTTATACGCTGCAGAACAAAGTAAGAGGATAAAGAATAAAAGAGACAGGTCATTAACAGATTTTAATTAAATATAATTTAAAGAGGAACAGGTATGAAGCCATATTCATATCCGTTCCTTTTTTATTGTCATGCAGAAATAAAATGTGACGGAATCCGTCACATTTATAAAAGAAAGAAGGATGAATTATGATTATAAATTTTTACCGGTATGCAAGATTGCCACCAGAATTAACATATGAAAAGAATTATATATAATGCATAAGCATATGGAAAGGATTAGATATGAAATATGAAAATAATGAGAGTGTTCCATTCAGGGCATTTATAACAAATGCCGGTAAATATTCGGAAGGTGAGCTTGTTGGAAAATGGGTAGATTTTCCAACAACGGCACAACATATGAAGGAGGTTATGAATGATATAGGAATAGGATCAGAAAGAACTGATGGTACAAGATATGAGGAAATATTTATTACGGATTATGACTGTAATATACCGGAGCTTGAAAGAGGGCTTGGAGAGTACAGCAGCATTGACGAACTTAATCACCTGGCAACACTGATAGATAAGCTGGATGATGAATACAGTGAGACTCTGTATGCGGCTTTTGAGACAGAATATTCAGGGAATACAGGTGTGGCAGTTAATCTTGTTGAGAATATACAGCATGGAGCATTTGAACTGTTATCAGGAATAAAGAATGAAGAAGATATGGGAAGACATCTCATATCAGAGAAAGATGAAAATATTCCTGAATGGTTAAAGAGTTACATTGATTATGAAGATTATGGCAGGGATGAGTCAATTAACCGTAACGGAAGTTTTTCTTCAAAAGGATATATTGAAATGCAGGGAGACTACAAGGAGTATTATAAAGGACAAGAAGATATCCCGAAAGAAGAACGTGTAATGGTATCAGATAAAGAGAATATTTCTGATAAAGAAAAGATTGAAGAAGCTGAACCGGATCTGACGGATGAAACAGCACCAAGAATGTAATGAGGAGAAGATTATGAATAGTAATAACATATTAAAAGAGACAGGGTATAAAGACGTAAATGAAAGATCACAGAACAGAAGGGTAATAAAATATTCAGAATATATTGCTGTTAAACGCAGGATGAAAGGAACAGGTAAGCCTGATGAAAGAAAATAATGAAAATGTGACGGAATCCGTCACGGAAGATATAAAGACAATATCAGAGAATATGTCTGCACTTGCCGGCAATGTGAAAAAGAAAGAACCCAAGCCGGATTTATATGCTGCAAAACTGCCGCTGATAATTGAAGAGTTAAGGGCTGATGATAAACAGGCTGTTGAAGAAAAGGAGTGGTACAGATATACTGCATTAACGGTAATACCGGTTGCCGGAGCAATATATATGTCACGGCAGGGCAGAGAGAAAAATTTTAATAAAAGGAATTTCTGTCTGGCGGCATTTAAGACTAATGCTGTATATACGTTAGTATTTGTAATTATATCTGCAGTTATATTTTTTGCCGGAAAAAGTATTGGCAGAACTCATGCAGAAAATGTATATGTATCAGAAGAACAGAGTACAGAAGAACAAAATGTTTCATCAATAAGTCAGGGACATGCAATTGACGCAGACGGAATGAAAAATACATCAGGATATTATGTATACGATAAAGAGACGAAGACACTTGATTTTACAATTGATGGTGTGGCAATGACTTATCCGGTTACAGCCAGACAGCTTAAAACAAACGGATATACTTATATTTCACAGGCATCACAGCCGTATTCACAGTCAGTAATATCTTCATATGGCAGCTTATCGGGAACAAAAGTTGCCATGACAATCCCGCTTACAGATACTTTACAGGATGATGTAAAGTGTAGTGAAATGCAGGTGAATTTTGGAACAAAGACAGAATTTCTGGGATTGGATAAGGACGCCGATGTAAGCCGGGTGAAAAGTGTATTTGCAGATGCAGATAAAGAAGATATGACAGATTATAACGAGAGTATAAAGACCGGAAGTGTTGCGTACACTGTAGGTTCGTTAAAATTATCCGTTTCATTGAAAAACGGAACAGTATCATCAATAAAAATAAAACAGATATAAGGAGGATTTAATTATGAGAGGAATGAAAAGAGAAATAGGAACAAAGAAAAAGATAAAACTGGTGCTGGTGATAATAGTGGCATTGATAATATCAGCAGTAACAATATTAATAATTCCTGATACAATTGCAAAATGGAGAGGGTTTATATTCTTTGCGGAATTTATTACGATATCAGGCATAGGTGTGTTTATTGTGGCAAAGCAGTCAGATAATAATAAAAGGTATTAATGGAAAGGAGATTTGGAATATGAGCTGGTCAGGAAATATGGTTGATAATAAGGCAGAAATGATAAGAAAAATTATTGTAATGGCAGTAATAGGACTGTCTGTATTTGTAATGATATACTATCCACAAATGGCGGTATTTGCGGCTGATGATCCGGTAACCGGTGCACAGCTTGTAAGTAATTCTGTGGGAAAGGTGTATGATATACTGGCAGCATTTGTAAGTTCAGTAGGTTCAATTATTGTGTTATGGATGCTCTTTGAAATGGGTATGGCTGTGCAGTCACAGGAAGGAACAATGCAGGCCAACGGTATTAAAAGAGTTGGCGGCGGTCTTATAATGGTACTGGCACCACAGCTTATAAGTGCGTTGATTTAGAAGGAGCTGTTTATGGAAATACTTATTTCACCAGTTGCACTTGCAGCCCCATCATGGGTTGTTGACCTTATAAAAGGCGGCTCTGTGTATATGCTTGCACAGCAGTTATGGAATTTTATTATGAATGTAGTGGTTACACTTCTTGGAATGGATTTGAGTAGTTTTACTGATAACGGTGCCGGTGCATGGGAATATATAATGGATACTGTTTTTCCCATATTTTTAGGAATGGGTGCAGTATTTTTAAATATGTTTGCACTTGCCGGATTCTGCCGGCAGGCAAGCAACCTGAAAGATGGAATAACCACAGAGGCATTAATTGAGCTTTTTATAAAAATTGTTGCTTCAAACATGCTGATGGTAAACAGTCTTAAGATAATGCAGGAAATCAATTCGTTTTCAGTTCAGGCAACAGGACTGTTCCTTAATTCTGATAATATCCCATCGGTAGTCGGAGACGATTATGATGTTGGATTTACAATAGCAATGACATCGGTTGGACTTATATACCTGATAATGTCAGGAGTATGTTCAATTACGATCCTGATAGAAGTTGCAGGAAGATTTGTAAATTTATTTATGCTGATAGGTGTTGCCCCTGTTGCCTTATCCACAATTGCAGGCGGCAGGGGATTTGAAAATACCGGAATAGCATGGTTTAAAAGTTTTCTTACAAGTACGCTGCAGATTATAGTAATTGCTTTGGCTATACAGCTTGTAACAAGGATTAACTGGAGTATAACCTCATTTATGGACTCAGGAGGATTAAGTTCATGGTTTAACGGATTTGTAGGTGTCATAGGTTCTTTGGCTTTTATGCCTATGCTTGCTGCGAGTGTAAAAGGATCTGAAAGCTTTTTAAGAAAGGCGTTTGCACTTGGATAGAAAGCGTGATAGAAAAATGTGACGGATTTCGTTACGTTATAAAGGACAATAAAAAATAAGTATCATAAAGCCACAGATATAATGGATTATACCTGATATTTAATTAGGGATATATTCATTATATCTGTGGCTTTATTGATGGAAAGGAAGTTTATGAGAGGAAATAATCTTAAGATAGACATAAATAAAGATTTCCTTAAGGAATATAAAGATAACTTTTATAAGGGATTTTCGGTATCAGAGCTGATTCATATAATTGCTGGAGCAGGGTGTGCAGGAATAATAATATATATTGCAACTGCGTTATTCCACATACCGGTTGTTATTTCAGTATACATGTCTGTGCCTTTTGTATTTCCGGTAATTTTTCTTGGAATATATAAATATCAGGAATATCTTAAACCTAGGGAACTGCTTGTAGAAAGACGATATACGCAGGTTTCATCAATGCTTCATTATGAAACAGATGAACCTGATATGACGCATTATTTTACAATGCATAGCGATATTAGAGTAAATAAACATGATTATGATGTATTTAATATACTAAGAGAGAAGGTGAAATAATGGCTTTATTATTTAATGCAACAAAAAGACTTCAGGACAGTGCAGTGCTTACAAGCCCATCATTTGAAGGGAAATATCCGGGAAGTACAAGGGATGCAATATATATCAGTAAAGCCCATAAAAGCGGTATATTCCAGATAGAAAAAGATGGAACAAGAAAACTGTATGACAGGTGTTATGTATTTACTGACATTAATTATATCAATCAGGATAAAGATGATAAGATACATGTTCTTGAAAATCTTATGGACTTTTTAAAGTCAATGTCTCTGCCATTTAAAATTACAATCGTCAATGAATATCAGGATATGAATAAATTTATTGACGGTATTTTTATGAATAAAAATGATAATGAATATCCGGTTATATCAGATGGCATAAGACAGTGGATAGATGAAAAAAAAGATGAGGCAAGGATATATGATGTAAGGAAAATTCTGCTGCTTACATTAACAGTAAGAAGCAGCTCATATGATGAGGCAAGAAGTTATTTCCTGGGAATGGATACTGAACTTGAAAGGGTGTTTTCAGCTTTTAAGAGTCATATAACACCACTTAATGGAGAGCAGAGATTAGAAATAATCGACAGATTCTTTTATAAAGAAAATGCCGGTACACCTTACAGGTTTGAAGCGGATGCTTTATATGATGTTATTCCGGTATCAATAGAAAGCTATAAGGATTTTATGATTTTTAATAAAAACCAGTATGTATCGGTTCTTTTTGCAAGAAGATTTGATACATCAATAGATGCAAATAAAGCTATATATACGTTGGCAAACAGGGAGTATCCTTCATTTGTAACGATAGATTATGCACCGGTGGCACATGATGTAACCAAGGATGCCCTGAAAAATATGTTTGGAAACAATGAACGTGCAATAGCACAGGAAGCTGATGCCAAGAAAAGCAATAATCAGGCAGCTACAGGTATATCTTATTCAAAGAAAAAGAAGCGTCAGGAACTGGAGCGTTACATGGATCAGGTAGATGATGATTCAGAGGAATGTCTGCTTGCAGATTTAGTAATTACTGTAACGGCAGAAAGTGAAGATGAACTTGTAAGGCGTATCGAAACAATACAGGATCAGTCAAAGAAGATTGGAATTATACTTGATACATTTAATCAGGTACAGCTCAAGGCATTTAATACGGCACTGCCGACAGGAAGCAGGCAGGTTAAAAAGATGCGTCCGTTCTTAGCAAGTTCACTTGTTGCAATGCAGCCATTTTATTCCAAAAATCTTGTAGAGAAGGGAGGAACATTTTATGGCAGGGATGTAACAACACAGCAGCTTGTATTTGCCAACAGGAAGAAACTGCCATCTCCGCATGGGGTAGTAGTAGGAAACACGGGAAGCGGCAAATCAATGCTTATCAAAATGACGGATATATCACAGGTATTACTATCCAGCGATGATGATATTATGATAATTGATCCGCAGAATGAAACACAGTTTATATGTTCTATGTACGGAGGTAAGTTTTTTGACATGACACCAAGGGGAGATGTACATATAAATCCTATGGAAGTTCCATTAAGCGTGTTTAACGGTAATGATAAGGTTAAAAAGACATTTGTTTCAACCGTAAACGGCTGGGCGAACAGCTTTACAGAGTCGGTTATGAAAGGACTTAATTATACATCTGAACATAAGGCATTTGTAATTGATGCGGTTGAAAGGGTATATGATAAGACATTTAGTGGAAAAACACTTATACAGCCGACAATAAAGGATGTGCGTAATGAGCTTATGAAGCTGGAGGAAGAATCTGAATATGAATCTGACAAAAGGCTAATACACATGATTACAAATTCACTTAAACCATTTACAGAAGGCATATATGATATGTTTGCCTATCCGTCAGATATTGATATAAGCAGGGAGCGTATGGTGGCATTTGGACTTAATAACATAACGGATGACATATGGCAGCCGGTAATGACTACAATAATGTTCTTCCTTACAAACAGGATAGAATTTAATCAGGAAGTTCAGAGGGCAACAAGGTTTATCGTGGATGAGTGCCAGTATGTAACCAAGAGCATATCTACAGGAGACATATTATTAAAGGCTGTATTAACATATCGTAAATTCGGAGGCATATGTACAATGGCATTTCAGAATCTTGCACGAGTGGTTATGAGTGAGGATTTAAGGGACATGCTTACAAACTGTGGATATAAGATGTTCTTCAAACAGGAAGGTTCAGATGCAATAGCATTATCACAGATACAGCATTTAACAGAAATTGAATATGAAGCATTGTCAAATGACTCACCCGGAAGGTCTGTAATGGTATGGAATGGTAAAGTAATACTGCTTGATGCATATATGAATAAAACCAATCCACTGTATGAATCTTTTTCAACCAATTTCCATGAAAAAGCGGCGGCTGCTAAGAGAACAGAAAGTGTAACGGATTATGGCAGTTAATGTATCGGATAAAAAGCTTAATTTAAGCAATAAAGGATTAGGCAAAAGAAAAGGCAGCATGGATAATCCTGTTGAAGATATGCTTGGTTCTTCAAATGTTCGTATAAAACGATATGATAAGAGAAAACTTGATATTAATAATTATATTTCAAGGGAAGAGATAGAAGCATTTAAAAGGCTGCCTCCGGCCAAACAGCAACAGATGTTATCACAGTTTTTCAATACACCTGAATACAGAAATATTGAGAAGCTGACAGAAGTTTATAGGCAGAAACATGTTATCAGATATAATGTAAGGGATGGCATAAAACTTAGCAGGACAAAGAATGTACTGGATGATAAAATCCAATACATTAATGAGTATAAAAGTCCCGTACGGATTAAGCAGGACACCATTGGTAATAACATACCACAAAGCCGGGAAACATCCATATCTTTGTCAGAAAAAGCCAGGGATGAAGTCGGCATAAAGACAGAAAAAGAAAGAGAACATATTAATGAAGCCGGAGAACTAGGAAATTGTTCTGATGATAATAAAAAAGCAGATATATCATCTGAGAATGAAGAATATCAAATAGATGACGTACCTGAGAAAGAAATAAGTTTATCATCATCAGATAATAAAGAAAATGCCGGAATTAAAAAAAATAGAAAGAGCAGGATAAGGCTTTCAGAAGATAACAACACAAAAGAAGCTGATACTGTTAATTCAAAAAAGGGTTCACATAGTGGATATATAGAATCAAAATCCTATACGGACGAAAATAAGTATACACAATATACGAATACATACAATTCAATGCCAATGCAGGACGGACAGGCTGTAAGTGCCGCTACTGCCGGAACAGATGGGGCTAAAGCAGCCGGTGAGGCTGCCTCATCTGCCGGCACATCAGAAATCATTAGGGCAGCTGAAAAAGCCGTAAAAAAATATGCAGATACAATCAGTCAGGCGGTTAATCAGGAGCAGGAAAGTGATAACAGCGGTTCTAATAACAATGCTGATACTGGAGAGGTAAAAACTGAAAGTACCGGTATTATGAACAAAATAGCAACCGTAGCATTAACAGCAGTGGCTGTTGTTATATCATATATAGGTGCAGCAATAATGCCGATTATTGCAATACTTATGTGTGTAATAGTTATAGCAACCATGATAATTTCAGTAATTGGTTCAGTCATTGGTGCAATAACAAATACAGCCAGTAAAACAACAATCAGAGTTAATTTACAACAGTTATCAGATAACACAATAAGTTATACTGATGATTTAAGGGAGGCGGCAGAGGATAATGGGATACTCGATTATGTAAATTATCTGATGGCTATAATGGAAGTTGAGTCACATGGAACAGGCAATGATCCAATGCAGTCAAGTGAGTCAGCAGGTCTTCCGCCAAACGGATTTGACAATCCAAGAGACTCAATTAATCAGGGCGTTTATTATTTTGCATATTGCGTAAACAAGGCAAAAGATATGGGATGTGATGTAATGTCGGCAGTCCAGTCATATAATTATGGTTCAGGATTTATTAATTATGTGGCAGAGAATGGTGGAACTTATACATTAGAGCTTGCAATAAGTTTCGCAGAGGAATATTCAGGCGGTGTACAGGTGGATTACAGCAATCCTATTGCAGTAGAATATAATGGCGGGTGGAGATATGCTTATGGAAATATGTTTTATGCACAGCTTGTCAAACAATATATTAACCAATACCAGAGTGCAACGGCCCAGAAAGTAATTGATGAAGCAATGAAGTATAACGGATGGGAATATACGTGGGGCGGAAGCAGTCCTGATGAAGGCTTTGACTGTTCAGGACTCGTACAATACTGTTATGGAGTTGCAGGAATTGATCTTCCAAGAACATCAAGGGAGCAATGGGCAGTGTGTGAAGAAATATCAATGGATGATATTGTTCCGGGTGATTTGTTATTCTATCAGAATGAAACATCAAATGGCGAGATAGGACATGTAGCAATATACATAGGTGATGGTAAGGTATTTGAAGCCGGCGATCCTATTGGTATATATGATAATAACAGTACATGGCATCAAGATAATTTATTACATGCCGGAAGGGTTATAGATTTTGAGTCAGAAGATAATGAATCAGATGATGAACAGGATGAAGAGGAACCTGATGAAGAAGAGACGGATGATGAATCAGAAAGTGATGATGGATAAAATTTATATTTCAAAATTATAACAGAACATATACAGGATGATAATTATAAAATGTGACGGAATCCGTCACACACAAAGGTATAGCAGGATAAATATATTTACAAGGAAAGGAAAATAAAATGATGGATTTAGTAATTGATAAAATTGATTTTGAGTATGAATATTACTTTATGGATATGATGAAGTGTACAAAAGAAAATATTTTTGCAAAGAGCAGGGAAATCGAACTAAAAAAATCAATTGTAATATATCTTAAAAATATCGTACATAATAACAGGAATATTAATTTGATGAAGATGACGACATCTAACGGATTAATAGATGAATTTTACAGATATGTAATTGACCATGAAGACATCGGAAGGGAAGAAGCGATGAACAGGTATATGGAAAATTATATTAAATGATAAGATATAAATTATAATGGTTTAATTTTATGATTTTTATTTAGTTAGAATCGTAGGTTCTGAATATAGATATTCAGAATTTACGATTTCTTTTTTTAAATAATAATTTTCACTATAACAAAATCAGAATTTTATTTTTCGTAAATCGAAAAATAAATCTTATAAATTTAAGAAAGCATAATCAGGATTTTAAAAATAGTGTGATGTGAAAATTTAAAAATAACTATATTAGTTTCTTGTGGAAGGATGTGGAAAAGATGAAAATATGCAGAGCTGTAATAAAAATGACCGGTGTGAATTATAGAAATGTGTATGCTTCTTTTGTTAAAAGGGGTTTCAGGGTACGCCATGACAAGATTGCAAGCCACTTTTTAAGTGGTGGTTTTGTATTACAAAATGCGTATCTTGCAAATACATAACAGAGGGTGAGGCATAAAAAGTGCATCATACATCAAAAAGTGCATCACAACTGCCACAGCCAGGTAAATACTGGTGATGAATAGTGATGCATTCTGCATCATACAGAAAGTCAAAAGTGATGCATGATGCACTTTTGAATCACCCAAATAGAAAATATGATGCACATATGAAATTATAAAAATTAAAAAGGAGTGTGATTAAAATGTCAATGACAGTAAGAATTTCTGATGAGATAGGAGAAGAAATCAGAATGATAAAACCAGAGGATATGAGTTTCAGTAAAGCAGCCGAAACTATTCTTCGTCTTGTAGTAAAAGCGTTATATTCTGATGAGAACGAAAGCAATAATAGTATAACATCAAAAAGAGATATTGATGATTTTCAGGAAAAGCTGAAAAGAATTTCAGAATCAATTTTATTAAAATCAGATGAAGAGAATAAAGATTATAAAAATGGTTTGACAGAAATGGAGTCGGATAATCCTGATAAATCAGAAAATGAAAATTCAAAAATGCGTATCACGGAATTGGAAAATCAGATTTTGGACTTAAAAAAGTCAGAAGAACATTTTCTTAAAATTGAAAATGAAATTGAGAAAATTTCAGATTTGATTATGGAAAAACGAAAAGTAATTACTGAAAAAATAAAATCTGATGATGAATTTTTAACAGATACAGATGTTGATTATACAACATTAATATCTGTTAAGAGTGAGCAGACATATCTTATGGTAAGTGAAAAAGAACAATATCCTTTTATCCTGCCTGATGATAAAAAACCATGGTGTTATATGAAGTGGCATGTAAATGAAAAATTTAATACGGCAACTTTGGAATATAATTATAATCCTCTGGCAACAGCAGATGTGCTTCATCAGAAGATTATGTTAATATCGCCGCTTGAACAACAGATATGGTATCCGCATGAAGGAGACATGCAGACGTTAATGTATATTTGTGAAAGAAGACTTCTTAAAACATTTAACGACAAATTACCATTATGGTTTCAGAAGGGAATACAGTTTGTACATGACCCGGATTATACAGAAAATTTATATGCAGAGCAGCGTAAAATAAATCAAGAGAGAAAGAAAAGAGGTTTATATGAGTTTGAAAGTTTCAGATTTTGATAATAAAATTTTAAAAACGGAGAAAGAGATTGAATTGCTTTCTGAAAAAATAAATAAGAAAAAGAAAGAAATTTCTGTGCTTAAAAAGCAAAGACGCATACAGGAACTTAAGGAACGTACAAAGAGGAATGAGCAGATTGTATCAGCACTTGAAGAGAAAATTGGTGGAAGTGTATCAGAAGAAATGATAAACAGATTTGTGGAATTTCAAAAACGGAATCCTGAAAGTCATAATTTTTATAATAATAATTTTGAAAAAATGTTCTCCGAAAATTCAGATAATGAAAATGACGATGTGAAAATAAATTAAGGCGGTGGAAGAATGAAAAGAAATATGAGTCCTGACGGTTACAGAAATAAAATACTACAGGTAAGGCTTACTGAAGCTGAGGATACAGCATTTCAGACGTTATATGAAAAAGCAAAGATAAATAATGATGGACTGCTGGTGAGTGATTTTATCCGCCAGCAGCTTCTTTATGAAGGCAATGATAAAAGGCTTAAAGAAATATTTAATGAAGTACGAAAGATGCGTACAGAATTTCATCAGGCAGTGCTTGTATTAAGACAGTTTGAAGATGCATCATCAGGTAAATATTTAACAGAAATATTGTCTGATACAGAAAACAAAATTGATAGTCTGAAAAAAGAAATGGAGATATTCAATAGTGGCAACAACGATATTAAAGAATCTGAAAGAGGCTAAAAACAGAAAACCATCGCAGCATTTATATAATGCCATTAATTATATTATGAATCCCGAAAAGACGGAAAACGGATTATGGGTTGGAAGTAACTGTGGAATCACAACGCATGAAATATATGATGCAATGATGGTGACTAAAAATGAATTTAATAAAACGTGGGGAAGGCAGGGATATCATTTTGTAATTTCTTTCAAGCCGGGAGAGACAGATGAGCGGACATGTTATAAAGTTGGTAAAGAGTTCTGTGAAAAATATCTTGGAGATGGATATGAATATGTATATGCAGTGCATAACGATCATGCACATATGCACTGCCATATCGTATTTAATTCAGTAGGCAGATACGATGGCAGCAAATACAGATATGTTAATGGTGACTGGGAAAAATATATACAGCCGGTTACGGATGTAATTACACAGAAGTATGGATTATCAAAGCTTGAATATGATAAAAATACAGAGCGTTCAGGACGTTCATATGCAGAACATAAAGCTTTAAAGGCTGATAAATTTACATGGAAGAGCATTATACGTCTTGATATAGATATGGCAATTTCTAATTCTGACAGTATCGAAGAGTATTATGCTGAAATGCGGCGGATGGGATATCATATAAGAATTGGACAGTCTGAAAAACATGGAGAGTATGCGGCATACAGCCATCCGGCTATGAAAGAGGTGAGAGGAAGAACATCTAAAGCAGCAAGGCGGGATTATATTCTTGGTGATAATTACACTGTTACCGGCATTAAAAAAAGAATAGCAGGCAAGAAGATAACAAACGACTATATATCGTCTGATACAGTTTATGTAAAAGAGCAGCTCCATACAATTAGTGAACATAAAAATAAGTCACGTTTTCAAGCATGTGCTATTGTGAGATATCAGCATGCAAGACAGTACCATTATTTTGACATGCAGCTTAAAGAGCAGATACAGGTAAGAAAGGATTTACTTGAGATTGATAAAATAAGGGATGAGTGTAATTATATTCTTGATAATGACATTGCAGATGTAGATATTGCAAAAGCTCGTCTTTCATATGTTAAATCACAGATAAAAGAATTAAAAAATACAGTGCAGGATATAGAAGTATCAGAAAGTATATATAATGAAGACGAAATCAGAGTAAGAAATGAATATTTTTCATTATACAACATGCTGATGTCTGCGGAAAGTAATATGTCTGATGAGGAATATGAGAAAATATCAGATAAGCTTGAACAATATGAAGAAGATTATGGTGAGATTTTAAAAACACCTCAGAACAAAGACAATATACAGTATCAGGCTGAAATAAGTAAATTGTATGAAGAAAAACGTATACTTACAAGGATTATAAAAAATGCAGATATATATGGCAAAGTGACGGAATCCGTCACTTTTGAAGTAGATAAAGCAAAAGATAATATAAGCCAGCCATACATAGAATATACACAGGGAAATAAGGATGTTAAGAATATCTAAGCATTAAATCAGATTAGAGGTGACAAACTATGGAACAGATAATAATTGTTGATGACGATACAGATGATGAAAATACAACACCGGCAGAGAATGATTTTGATAATAAATATAAAAAACAGCTTGAGAGTATTACAGATTTTTTATGTAAAATTTACGGCCTGAACAGTTCGGATATTTCGGGTATTGTTAATAGAAGGGTAAATAATTCAGTATCAGCACGATATATAATTACGGCAATTACAACACTTAGAAGCAATACAGCCATAAATGATATATATTCATCGGCAACAACTGAATCAGAGATAGCTGATGCACTTGCAAAAGCAATAATAAATATGTATGCAGCACGTGATGATATGAATGAAAAGGTAATTAAAGCAACCAAATCAGTAAAGCAGATAAAAGAAGCTAATTATACAATAAAAAATATGTTTGAAACAGAAATAAAAGCTGCTTTTGACAGGGAAAAGCAGGCTACAAATGCACTTATAGAACAATATAAAGTATCCATAGAGGCAAAAGATAAAACATATACTCTTATTATGCGGAATAATAATGACATAAAGAAAGAAAATAATGAATTAAAAAAGCAGCTTGATGTGTTACAGGTTAAAAATGATGAACTTAAGGCAATGCTTTCCTTAAAAACAAAGAATAAGGCAGACAAAACATCAGACGTATCATGTTCATATAAAAAAAGCAGTTCAGGAAAAGGATGGATAAAATTTTTTAGAAATGAAAATAAAGATAAAATGTCATATGTACTTGATATATTCATATCAGAAATATTATCAAGTGATGATTTTTCAAAGGAACAGAAAAACTTTTTGATGAGCTGTATAGAAAGCAGAATGCCGTATAAGGAAATAAAGAAAATTGCAAAGCCTGAACTTGATGTTGATATGATGAGAAGAATTGTTAAATATTATAACAGGAATACTGATAAATAAAAAAGTAATGTTAGAGTCATAAGAAAATATGATATGCCAGATAATATAACAGGCAAACGGAAGAATTAAATAAAAATCAGGCACACAGGATTGTGTAGAATGATTTTTGTTTGATTTTGGAGTGCGGCAGACAGGGGAAGGCACCGCCTGGGGGTGTAGCCCCCAATGAGAAGACAGCTTGCTGTTAATTGTTATTGGTATTAAAAATATGAAATTGACACTGGATGTCACTAATTAGGTGTGCTATAATATAATTGTATAAGAAGGATTTGAGACAGATATAACTATCTGCTTCAAGTCCTTTTTTTATACCTAAAATAAATAATGTGACGGAATACGTCACGTATACAGGAGGATTGATTTATGGTAAGAAAGAGCGAAGTAAGAAAATTATTTGAATCAGGAGCAATAAAAGGATATTTACCGCCTGAAACAGCAGAACTGAAAATTAAAATTAATAATATGGGTAATTATACGGGTGTAGTGTTTATAAATCCGGGAGAACATGAAAAGGGCATGCCATTACCGGTGCTTAATCTTGATACATTATACGAACAGGTCAAAGATTGTAATGATATAATAGAGGCTGGCGTTAAATCAGCAGCACTGGTTAAAGAGTTCAGGGATAATGTGTATATTCCTGATGTTAATTTTGATAGTCTGTCAAAGATGATGGAAACTTATGATGAAATGAGAGACAGATTATATTTATCAGCGGTTTCACAATCATATAAAAGTGACATTGCAGTAATTTACAATGTACATGGTATGAATTTTGTACCAAAGGTGATGCTTTCCCAGAATGGTAATGAAAGCATGGTTACTACATTGCCTAAAAAAGCAATAAAAGACATGGGATTGTCGGAAGAAGAATTTTATAATAAGGTATGTGAAAATACAAAAAATATATTAAAACCGGAAATAAAAACCATGCATGATATTTTTAATGAGTATAATAATGACAATAACAGCCTCGGCTTTTGGGAACATGACGCAGACACAGACATGCTTATTGTTACATCAAAAAGTAAAATTAATGGATCAGCTTCACTTATGCTCGATGATATTATATTAAGTCAGATATCTGATAAATATAATGGCAGGAATTATTTTATTCTTCCATCATCAACAAATGAATTTATTACAATGCCGATTGGTGATTATCTTAAAGAAACGGCAGGTGACATAGCATACATGATGCAGATGGTTGAAATGGTTAATGACACAGAAGTATCCTCTGATGAAATACTGTCATATAATGTATATCATTATGATTCAGAAAAACATAATCTTGAAAAAGCAACGGATTATTGTATAAATAAGCAGATGGAATTGGAACAGAATAAACAAAAGGTGGATGATAAGATTGTTGAACAAATAGATTGTAATAACAATATAAAATTTTAAAAAGATACTCATATAGTAGGGGTATCTTTTTTTATACCAAAATACGTGTATTGCTGTAATTATAATTGATTTTTTAATTACAGCAATATTTATGTGACGGATTCCGTCACATTAGGAAAGGACAGATATAATGAATGAAAATAAATATGGAGGACTTATCGAAAAATTAAGAGCAATACATAATGTATCACAGGATGTACTTGCTAATATTCTGCTTTTAGATTCAGATACAATGGCTGATGTTGAGCAGGGAAAAACGTTGCTTTCAGATTCGCAGCTTAATATCTGCTCAAATATTTTTGATGTTTCAAAGTTCGCACTTGAAAACGGTGAAATAAGACCAAGGATTAAACATGCAGAATTACAATTTAATATTGACAGACTTTTAGAACAGTATAAAGAGACGGTAGAAAGCCAGTCATTTATGTTGGACGCAATACAGGAAGTAACACCGTATGAAAGATATAAGGCACAATATTCTGATATAAAAGATTCTTACATAAATGGATATTTTGTATTCGATGAACTGAAAAATGACTTTGTAAGGGATAAAGACAATTTTCCAGTAAAATATGATACGGCAAAAGAAGCTCTTGAAGCAGCAAGACGGATGGATGAATTGTATAAAAGCAGGACACAGGATAAAAATATACTAGATTCTGATATTGAAATGAAAGATGAAAATGTGACGTATTCCGTCACACAGACAATCAATAATCTTGAATATGATGATGAAGGCTATCTTCATTTTACAGTTGAAGCTGATGGGTATGAACTGGAAGGATTATTCAGGATTAATGACCCGGAAAATGGTCAAAATATGGAAATTGTAAGCATAGATTATGGATATTTACACCCAGAGATTAAAAAGCAGTGGGGTCAGATAGAAGATTATTTGAAAAATGAAGTTATGCAGCATATGGAAAAACAGAACATAGAAAAAAATATAAGTGAAACACAAGAAGAAGCGGTGGTCAGATTGTAAGTATAATATGTAACGGATTCCGTCACATATAAATATCTAAAGAAAGGATAATAAATTTATGAATATTACAGAAGGTATATATGCAGATTTCAACAAAGTTGAAAAGGGATTAAAAATATACATGAAGTTATCAAAGCCCATTGCATATGCAACATTAAAATTAATCCAATTTATGGCACGTTCCATAAAAGAAAATATCTTTGATAAGGACATGGTGGAAAATTTTGTGAAATTTGCAAAGGCAACTAATGGTGAATACAGTATATATAGGATGCCCTATATGTCCGAATTAAAAAGAGAGGAGGCAATAAGCAATGCGAAAAAATATCTTGATAATGCAGGAATTAAATACTGTGTAATGGATTCGGTAAATGATAAAGATAATGCATTACATATAAGTGTAGCGAAGAAGGATGAACAAAAGTTTAATGTTATGTTCACTGATTATCTTAAAGAGCAGCTATCAGGAGGGGAAAAGACATCAGAAGACCTTGTTAATCTTACAGATGGAAAAACAACAATTATATCAATACCGGATAAAGCACTTGATACAATTAAAAATGCGTTATCAGAGGTAAATGTTAATTTTGCAGAACTTCCGGATCTTGTCCCTGAGGATGGGGAAAAACAGTTAAGAATAGCAAGTATGGATCTAAATGTGACAAAACAGTGTTATGAAGCATACAGAAGATCAATTATGAAAAGTAATGAACATGAACCGTTACCTGATATAAAAATATTCACAGAGGAAGATTATCTTGATTCAGCAAGGGAAACACCAGAACAGTATATGGAAAATTCAATGTCAGAAGAGTTGAGAGAAAAGCTTGGAAAGTATGAAAATATGGATGCAGGTGATATGGAAAAAGAGATGATGAAATGGAGTTATGAAATAAAGGACTCGAAATGCATTGAGTGCCAGGCATTAAGAAGCAATATGGCATTTTCAGAGATATCTATAGATAAGGAGACACTTGTTGATAAGAACCCTATGAATGAGCAGCTTGGCAGGAAGTTTCCTGATTGCTTTTTTGCAACCATTCCGGGTACAAAACAGGAACAGATAGTAATGCTGCCTAAAAATCAGGTGTTCAAGGTAAATGATGCTGATAAAGACAGATATGTGGCATTTGTGAATAATCAAAAAGAAGTCAAGGTTTTTTCCAGTAATGGGTATATTGATAAAAATGGATTATATAAAACAGGAAAGGATTTATTCAAAAAGTTTGACAGACATGATAACAGGAACATGGATATGCAAAACAGCATAAATAAGTCAGCAGTATCAGTGGCAGACGATGTCATACCTAAGCCAGCACCTGTTAAATAATAATTAAATATGAATTTATAAATATAGACTTATAAAAGACAGGCATTTATGCCGCAGATTTTATTCTGAATTTAAAATCAGAAAATTAATACTGCCACATAAATGCCTGTCTTTTATTATGAATAATGACAATGTGACGGATTCCGTCACATTAGAAAAGGAGTGCTGATTATGGCAGATAGTAATTATCATTCATCAGAGGAAAGAAAGACAGATAAAATAAAAGAGATAACAGAAAAGTTGGAAGAAGGTGTTAAGGAATTATTTGAAAGTGACAAATACCGGGATTATTTAAAGACAATATCGCAGTTTTACCGATACAGCCTTAATAATACAATACTGATAGCAATGCAGAAACCGGATGCAACATTAGTTGCCGGATTCAAACAGTGGGAGAATAATTTTGAACGTCATGTGAAAAAAGGTGAAAAAGGAATAAGGATTCTAGCTCCATCACCATATACTAAAAAGGTTGCTATGTCATCGGTGATGATGATAAGCCGGAAATTGAACAGACAGCAGGAATGAGAATGTAAAATAAGACAGTCACTATAATAAATAACAAAGGAGTGAAGAAAATGTTAAAAAATAAAAAGATTTCAAATAAAGTATATTTATATCTGTTAGCTGCAGTACTTCTATTCAGTTTATTTTTTTCAAGTGTATTCAGCTATGATGATACGAATATACTTAATATACCGGATAAGCTTATGGAGCTTGCAAAACACTTCTATGAATATAAGCGTTATTTTAACAAATACACATGGCAGTGCATGGGATGGGGCATATGTATATGGGTGTTTCTCTGCTATTATATTATGGATAAAATGAGAAACTGGCAGTCACATATTGCATATGGTTCTGAAGACTGGGGTGATGCAGTAGAGGTAACAAAAAGACGTGCAAATAAAAAAGATGAAAGTTTAAACAGGATTATATCAAAAAATCTGAAAATAGATACGCAGGGAGAAGGAAAAGCCTCGAACAATAACATGGTTGTGGTTGCTTCTTCCGGTAAATTTAAAACAACATCTGTTGTTGTGCCGAATGTTTTAAGCGGTGGAACTAATAAGATAGTGCTTGACGTTAAAGGGGAACTGATGAAAAATTATGGACTGTATTTAAAAGAGGAAGGATATACAATAAGATGCCTTAATCTTAAATATCCTGAACAGTCTGACAGATATAATCCATTTGCATATATAGATACAGAGGAAGATATTATAAAGCTTATATCTAATATTCAGAAGTCACTTACACCGCCGGATGCAATGAAAGGTGATCCATTCTGGGATGATGGTGTTGCATTGTATCTTCAAGCTGTATTTTTTTACGAATGGTGGTATGCAAAAAAAGAAGGAAGAACTGGAACATTCAATAACGTATTAAAATTGGTAAACGATGAAGGAAAGAAAGATACAACTGTAAAAGTCGAAAAAGGCAAACATCCGCCTACCCTGCTGCAGTTAAAAATGGATAAGTTGGCAGAAGAAGACAGCCCGGATAACCCAGCTGTGAGAGACTATAGAAAGCTTAAGGATGGTGCAGCTGAAACTGTACGTTCAATCATAATAATTACAAATGCAAAATTGAAACTTTGTGAAACCAAAGCACTTAAACGTATATTTGAAGAAGACGACATGAAATTAAAGGAGTTTGGTACAGGTGTTGGCGGAACACTTCAAAAACCTAAAAAGAATAAGCTTATAATATTTTTATGTGTCGATGATTCAGACCAGTCTTATAATTTTGTCTGTTCAATGCTGTATTCACAGGCACTTACAATACTTATGAGAATGGCTGACAATGACCTTGGTGGAGCATTGCCTACAGCACTTGAATTGTGGCTCGACGAATTTTATGCCGGTGCAAGACCTGCAGACTGTGCACAGCTTATGGGTGTAATACGTTCCCGTAATATCAGCATGATACTAATATTGCAATCGGTAAGCCAGCTTAAAGATTTATACCAGGGTGAAAAAGCGGAAATCATACATGATAACTGCCCTGTATTCTGGTTCGGTGGATGTGGTCAGGGAGCAATAGAAACGCAGAAGGCTATTTCGGAGCTGCTTGGCAAAGCAACTGTAGATATAGCATCAGATGGAAGTAATGGAAATAACAGAAGTAATAATTATCAAAAAACAGGAAGAGAGCTTATGACACCTGCGGAAGTCAAGAACATGGATAAACATTACTGTATAGTATTTTTAGAGGATGAAAAACCTATATTCGATAGAAAATCGCTTCCATGGGAAGATGACCCATTATACGACCATGCAATGCAGCTTAATAAGGATTCGGGAGCCGGCGGATATGTTGTAGAACAGAAATCCATGATAGATCCACATACTGGTGAATATGTAACCGTTAATAACACCATTAATATAGAAGAGACATCAGAACTTCCAAAAGGAGCAGTACCTATAGATGTATACAGTGATGAATTTTTAAGGATGAATTTCAGTATGAAAGAAACTTCTGACAATGAAGTTAGTGATGAATTAAGGAAGCTGTATGCCATTGAAAATAGCATAAATAAAAAAGATATGAAAAGAAGGAGAGAAAAAGATCAGGAAGTTAATAAAAGTATATCAGATTATGATAACAATAATAAAGAGACAGGATGGATTGATGGAATACACGCAGATGAAAATGCCTTAAAAGAAGTTCCTGCAAGTGTTGAGGATGGAATAATACAATATTTCAAGGAAATGGATTCAAGACAGCGGGAATTAATACAGAAAGCAATTGAAAACAGTATGCCGGATTTGTACATAAGAAGAATGTTTGTATTGGATTATGAAAAGATGAAACAGTTTTATGATTCTTACTTTTCATAATAGTGTATGAAAAGTAAGAATATGGTATTATTATTAAATGATATATAATAATACACACTTGACGTGTATTATTAATCGGATTAATATAGTTAATATAAAAAGTTGAATATATAAATTACTATAGCTGTCATAAAAATAAAGAGGTGGGGTGATGTTATGAAAGGTTATAGTCAGTTAAATTACAGGAAAAGGATACGCCTTGAAACCTTATTCAGTCTTAAATTAACCAAAATCGAAATATCAAGAAAAATGGGGTGCTGTCTTAAGACAATATACAATGAATGGAATAAAGGCAGATATTTACATACTAATTCAGACTTAACTCGGGAATGGAGATACTCTGCTGATAAGGCACAAGAAATAACCAATAAAAATGTGTCAAACAGGGGAAATGTACCAAAACTGTTAAAAAATAAATTCCTTGCAAAGGAAATAGAAAATAATATCTATTATTATGGATGTAGTGTAGAAGTGGCTGTTAATGCAATTAAATTATCGGGTAAAATGCATAAATGCTCGGTATGTGCAAAGACAGTATATAACAGCATTGATAAAGAACTGTTTCCTCACTTGACGAATAAGGAGCTGCCTTATAAGCGTAATAAAAAGTCACATAAAAAGAAAGTCAGGATACAGAAAAGAGATTGTGCCGGTAAGAGTATAGAGGAACGACCAGAGGATGTATTAAGCAGAAAAGAATTTGGACACTGGGAGATGGACTCTGTCATAGGGCAGAAAGGTAAGTCAAAAAACACATTGCTGACCATATTTGAAAGAAAAACGAGGAAGCCACTGATTTTTAAGCAGCCGGATAAATCATCATCAAGTGTTGTTGCAACTTTGGATTTGCTTGAGAAAGAGATGGGGGATACATTTTATTCAGTATTTAAAACGATTACAGTAGACAATGGAACAGAATTTGCAGATTGTGAGGGAATAGAACGCAGTTGTATATATCCTGATAGGAAAAGAACACAGGTATATTATTGTCATCCATACTGTTCAAGTGAAAGAGGCTCAAATGAAAACGGCAATAGAATGATACGCCGTATGATTCCCAAAGGCAGTAATTTTGATAATAAATCCGAAAAAGAAATAAAAGCAGTTGAAAAGTGGCTGGGTAATTATCCAAGACGGATGTTTGGTTTTAAATCATCAAATGAATTATATCTTGAAGAGTTAAAACTGTTAATATGATAGGGTGAAAATTAAATATCTATATTAAAAGACTGACAATAGCCAGTCTTTTTGTGCTGTCCAAAAACAGGTTCAGCATTGCAGTTTATGCATATATGTGACATTTATACATTAAAATATGTATATTAATAGTATGCTAAAATATTGTAAAAAAGTTGTAAAAAAAGCTTGCAATTTACGAATGTGAAATAAAAACAAAAAAGTTGTTGACAAAACTACTTATGTCGTGTATAGTATCTATTGTGTTCGGCACTGAACGAACAATAAACAATTAAATATGCGCGAGTGGCTCAGTTGGTAGAGCTCCTCCTTGCCAAGGAGGAAGTCGCGGGTTCGAGTCCCGTCTCGCGCTCTAATAATAAAAAAGAGGTATCTATCGGATACCTCTTTTTTTTATTGCAAACTTACCGGGAATCGAATGTTTAAGGTCATGCTGCCGCTGATGCCGGCGCAAAGCTGACATCCACCGGATGTCTTGATTGTGTGTATATTGGCTTTATGATATAATATTTAAAATGATTGATTTTCTTAGTTATGGAGGAGGATTTATTTATGGAATATGTTATAGAGAACGATAATCTTATAGTTGTGATTAATTCAAAGGGCTGTGAGATTACTGATATAACCAATAAAAAGAATAATAAGAAATGCCTTTGGAATGGTAATCCTAATGCATGGAAACGTCATTCTCCGGTTTTATTTCCATTGATTGGAAAGTATAAGGATAACTATAGTATTTATGAGGGTAAAGAATACCATATGGGACAGCATGGTTTTGCAAGAGATATGGAATTTGAGCCGGTAAGACAGACTCAGGATGAGATGGTTATGCGTCTTGTACAAAATGAAGATACATTGGAAAAGTATCCTTTTAAATTTGAACTGGAATGTGGATATAAGCTTTCAGATAATTCAATTGTAGTATCGTGGAAGGTTACTAATACCAATGATAAGACTATGTATTTTAGTATTGGTGGACATCCTGCGTTTATTGTTCCACAAAGTGAACTTAATATGGAGCTTAATAATACAAAAAATGCCACCGGCTGTAAGTTACTGTTTAAAAAGAATGGACATACAGTTGATAATATAAGTTATTTTCTTCTTGATACAAATGGACTTGTTATGCCTGAAAAATACAGCTTTAAATTGGACGGCGGACAGGTAAAGATAACAGAGAATTTCTTTGAAAAGGATGCGTATATAATTGAAGATTCTCAGGCAGATGAAGTTTCACTTATTGATGATGCGGATAATATATTTGTAACAGTGCAATTTACGGCACCTGTATTCGGAGTATGGTCAGCAGCAGGAAAGAAAGTGCCGTTTGTATGTATAGAACCCTGGTATGGAAGAGCTGATGGCATAGAAAGTGATAACAGATTAGAGAATCGTAAGTGGAATAATATATTAGAAGCAGGACAGGTATTTGAAAAAAGTTATAGTATAACGTTCTAGTACAGTTTTCAAAAATTAACCGGTTCAATAATGCCGAATGAATTGCCATTTTTCAAAGAAGAAAAAACAGGCATGGCAGGCTGTGGCAGTTTTTTTGATGCCGCAGATGAAAAATAATGAAAGCGGTTGGTCTTGTTATTGCCAGAACGATGTACCGTTATAAATGCAGAAACTCAAGAACAATTTTAATTGATATTTATGCATAAATATGGTATGTTTAAAAGAGTGTGTATGAATATTCATAATCTTCTGTTATAAAGATACTACCCTATACAGAGTAGTATATGGAAGAGCAGTGAAGTATATACGCACTCTTTTGTGATATAAAATTATCACAGGGAAATGGATATATTTATGATGATAATAAAAATGATAAATTAAGAAATGAGGATTAATTATGAAAGTAACATCAGTTAAGGGAACTAATGATTATCTTCCTAACGAGGTAGAGATAAGAGATTATCTTCAGAATAAAATATTAAGCGTATATACAGAAAATGGATTTGAACATATCGTAACTCCTATACTTGAAGATATTGAAAATCTTGATAAGAGTGATGGCGGAGAAAACTTAAATCTTATATTCAAGATTATGAAAAGAGGAGATAAGCTTGATAAGGCACTTGCAAAGGGCGTTACTTCTGAAAATGAAAATGAACTTGCAGACATGGGGTTAAGATATGATCTTACACTTCCGCTTAGCAGATATTTTGCGAATAACAAGGATAAGCTCACACTTCCTATGAAATGTATCCAGATGGACAGAGTATACAGGGCAGAAAGACCGCAGAAGGGAAGATTAAGAGAATTTATCCAGTGTGATATAGATATAATCGGTTCTGAATCAGCAGATTCTGAGGTTGAACTTATTCTTACAACAACTAAGGCTTTAAAGGCAATAGGACTGAAGAATTTTAAGGTTAAGTTAAATGACAGAAGGCTTTTAAGAGCAGTGCTTATGCAGATGGGATTTGCAGAGGATGAACTTGACAGTGTATGCATAACATTTGACAAGATGGATAAGATTGGAATGGATGGTGTTAAGGCAGAACTTACAGAAAAAGAATTTGATAGTGCTGCCATTGAAAAGTTTGTAGAATTTTTATCAAAAAATGATTTTTCACTTGAATCATTAAAGAATATGCTTGAGGATAAGACACCGGTAGAGAGTCTTGAATATATTATGAACTCAGTCAGGGAGCTTTCAGATAATTCATTTGACGTGGTATTTGACCTTTCGCTTGTAAGAGGACAGGGATATTATACAGGTACAGTATTTGAAGTTGAAAGCATTGATTTTAAGGGGGCTGTTGCCGGCGGCGGACGTTATGATAACCTTATTGGCAAGTTCTTAAACCAGTCAATTCCGGCAGTTGGTTTTTCAATAGGTTTTGAAAGAATATTCTCAATTCTTATGGAAAATGGTGTTGATATACAACACAGGACTAAAAAGATTGCTGTTATGTATGATGAAGGAAGTCTTGTAGAGGCTGTTAAGACTGCTGACAAATTAAGAAGTGAAGGTAATATTGCATCTATATATGTCAGACCTAAGAAGATGGGCAAGTTCTTAAATAAGCTTGAAGAGAGAAATTATGACGGCTTTATTGTAGCAGGACAGGGTGATGAAGTAAGTTTATTTGAAAAATAAATCAGATTATTTGTAATTTATTATTATGATACCAGAGTTAAAAGGCCTAAAACCACATGAGCATGCTCATGGGTGAGGGGATAACCTTTTGTCCACAACATCTTATATATAAAAGTATCTGACAATTATATATTAAGCTATAAATGAGTAAATTTGAAATATTGCACAAATTTGTCCGTATCACAAAGACATTTATAATATTAAATACGGATAACAGAAAGGGATAGTCATGGAATACTGGGATATTTATGATGCTGATAAAAATGTGACAGGTCGTACCATGAAACGTAACGACTGGATATTAAAGGATGGAGAGTACCATCTTACAGTTCTTGGTGTAATAAGAAGAACTGATGGAAGATTCCTTATTACAAAGCGTGTAATGACAAAGGCATGGGCTCCCGGCTGGTGGGAAGTATCAGGCGGTGCTGCGCAGGCAGGTGAATCATCAAAGGAAGCTGTAATAAGGGAAGTAAAAGAAGAAACAGGTCTTGATGTATCTTGTGCAGGCGGTGGATATATATTTACATACAAAAGAGAAAATCCCGGAGAGGGAGATAACTACTTTGTAGATGTATACAGATTTGACATGGATTTTGAGGAAGCAGATCTTAAGCTTCAGACAGAAGAGACAGATGGCTACAGACTTGCAACTAAGGAAGAGATAGAAAAGATTGCTGCTGATGGAATATTTTTACATTATGACAGCATAAAAAGGGTTTTTGAATAAATTTATTGACACCCAGTCATAATCAATATATTTTTGAAATTACATTCAAAATATATTGATTATGGCTGGGGTTATTTAATATATTGCATGGCTGCATGAAAAGACAGATTTTATCGTACAGTACATTTATCAAGAGCTTCACCAATTGCCTTAAGAATCATGGTGGAGGTATATTTGTTATCTGCTTTATATGAAATATTCTGAATTGTACCATTTTTTATAACTTCATCCGCAATATCATTAAATACATTTTCAATCAAAGGATACATTGTAGTAACTGAATCTGACAGATTGACCATCTCAATGCTGTTAATGTTATTTTTATCAACTGTAACCTGCACATCTACAGCATTACCATTAAGAGATAAAGATGAGGTATAGACACCGGGGTTATATGTAATTACATCATTTGCAGCCTGTATTTTATCATTTGAAGAAATGTTGTCAGAAGAGTTGTTTGTAATACTATTATTTTTGGCTGTATCTGATGTGTTACTGCCATTTATATTATCTGAACTGGTTTTGACATTAGAATTATATATATTTCCTGAGGCTGTGCCGGTGCTGTTATTGATATTAAGCAGAATAACAATAATAAGAATAATAACAGCAAGTGCAGCAATGCCGCAAATTATCAGGCGTTTCATTGGAATTACGACAATCTTAGTAGAAGAATTCATGTGCACACTTCCTTATATTAAAATATTTATATCTGAGCTGTTATAATTTTATGATGAAATTTTCATATATATGATATAAAAATGCCAGCATAGCTGATAATCGGTTTTTAAATTTTAAAGTTTAGACCTAAGTATAGCTTTAACCGGATAATATATTACAAAAAGACCGGAAAAACTCAATATATACAATATAAAGAAAAGTTGCCGGATAATATACATGAATGGTAAAATAATAAAAAATTGTATAAATATAATATAACAGAATGGAGATTAGTGTGAAAAATAAGCTCGATAGCTTATTTTATCACACGGCTGCTTTGTGCCGCAGGCGTTACAAAGCAGCCCTTATCGCAGAGCCAAATCTGACATTTGGCCCGCGATTCCTCCGGCATTAGAAAATGCCTGCGGAATGGAGATTAGTATGTCACTTCAATTGGTTATTGGTAGTTCGGGGTATGGAAAGTCAACGTATATATATGATGATGTAATTAAAAAGTCAATAAAATATCCTGACCGTAATTATATCGTTGTTGTACCTGAACAATATACGATGGAGACACAGAAAAAATTAGTTATGTCACATCCTGATAAAGGAATATTAAATATTGATGTTGTCAGTTTTGAAAGACTTGCCTATAAGGTATTTGAGGAAGTTGGAGAAGAAAACGGTGCAGTTATAGATGATACAGGCAAGAATCTTATAATACGACATGTACTTGAAGAATGTAAGGGCAGCTTATCATTTTTTGGAAACAGCATTAATAAGATGGGATTTGTATCAGAGCTTAAGTCAGTTGTATCAGAGCTTTTACAGTATGATATCAAACCGGACGGACTTAAACTTATAAGAGAGTCTGAAGGTATCAGGGGAAACAGGCAGCTCTATGCAAAGTTACAGGATATAAGCCTTGTATATGACAGATTTAAAGAATATTTAAGTAATAATTATATTACATCAGAAGAGATACTTGACGTATTGTGTACAGTTATAGATAAATCACAGCTGATAAAAGACAGCGAGATAATATTTGACGGTTTTACAGGTTTTACACCTATACAGTATAAGCTTATGAGACTGTTCCTTATTAAGTGCAGCCGTGTATGTGTATCTGTCACTGCCGATACAAGAGAAAATATCAATGTTTATGACGGTATGCAGAATCTGTTTTTTATGAGTAAGGATATGGTTTTACGGCTTCACAGGATATGTGATGAAGAGCATATAGAAGTGGAGAGGGATATTATTCTTGATAATGTGTCTGTTTCAAGATTTTCACAGTCACAGGAATTAGGTTTTCTTGAAAAGAATCTGTTTCGTTATAATTATAAAAGATATGAAGATGATGTGAAAAATATTAAGCTGTTTGCGGCTTCTACACCAAAAGAAGAACTTCAATATGCGATATCACAGATAATTGTGCTTACCAGAAAGCAGGGTTACAGATATAAGGATATTGCAATTGTAAGTGGAGATATGGCTGCATTTGGAACGATGGCTGGAAATATGCTTGCACAAAATGATATACCATTTTTCGTAGACCAGAAAAAGTCTGTTACAGATAATCCATTTGTCGAGCTGATACGAAGTGCTATTGAGATAGTTGAAAAGGGATTTTCGTATGACAGTATAATAAGATATCTGCGGACAGGAATGACAGATATTGACAGGAATGGTATTGACATGCTTGATAATTACTGTCTTGCAATGGGAATAAGAGGCAGAAAGGCATGGTTTAATGAATGGAAGAAAAAGAGCAGAAGAAAGAATGATATATATAATTATGAACAGCTTGAAAATTACAGAATTATAATTACAGAGCCGCTTATTAAGCTTGATATTGCATTAAGGGAAAAGACTGCAACAGTTAAAGATTATGTAAGGGCATTATATGAATTTATAGTTGAACTTGACTGTCAGGAAAAAATATATAATTTATCAAAGGAACCTGATGCAGGAAATGAATATGGCCAGCTATACAAAAAGGTAATGATATTATTTGATAAAATGGTTGGGCTTTTAGGGGATGAACATGTATCAGTCAAAGAATTTGCAGATATAATAGATGCGGGGTTTGATGAAATTAAAGTGGGACTTATTCCGCCAAGTGCTGATTGTATAGTCGTCGGTGATATTGAAAGAACAAGACTTGATAATATAAAGGTATTATTCTTTGTGGGAATGAATGATGGAATTGTACCTAAAAGAAATGATAATAAAGGGATTTTATCAGAGACAGACAGGGATATTCTGGAAAATAATAATGTTACATTGTCACCATCCGCAAGAGAAAAGGCATTTGTACAGAAGTTCTATCTGTATCTTATTATGACAAAGGCAAATGAACGGCTTATTATAACATTTGCCAAAAAGGATAATCAGGGTAAATCGCTGCTTCCGTCATATATATTAAGAAATCTGAAGTTAATGTATCCGAAGCTTAAAACAGACGAATGGGATGAAGATACTGAGGAGAAAAAATATATCAGGATACCAAAGGCTCAGATAGAATGGTCAGAAGAAAATTATATAAAGGCGTTGGGTGAAAATATTGTAAATGAGATGTATGGTGATAATATTTCAGGAAGTGTATCAGCATTTGAACGTTTTGCAGCATGTCAGTTTGCATATTACCTGCAATATGGCTTAAGACTGGAGGAGAGAGAAGAATACAGCTTTAAGGTAAGTGATTTTGGAACGGTGCTTCATGCTGTGATAGAAGATGTATCAAAGGAGCTTAAAAAGAATAAGAAGTCATTTTCACTTATAAGTGATGATGAGAGATATCATATGGTGGAGGAGAGCATGGGGCGTATTACGCAGGAATATGGTAATACGATATTAAAAGATTCCAGCAGAAATGAATACCTTATAGACAGGATGACAAAGCTTGCTGACAGGACTATATGGGCAATTGGAAAACAGCTTGAATGTGGCATTTTTAAGCCAGATGCATATGAGATGAAGTTTTTGCTTGACGGGGAAGTTGTGGAAAGCAAAAAAACGCTGTCAATGAAAGGAAAGATAGACAGAATTGATATATGTGAGGACGATAATAATATATATGTAAGAATAGTAGATTACAAATCCGGTAAATCAGATTTTGACCTTTTAAGAACGTATTACGGATTAAAATTACAGCTTATTATGTATATGAAAGCAGCTAAACATATAGAGCAGTTAAGAAACAATGGCAAAAATATTATTCCTGCCGGAGTGTTATATTTTAATATGGATAATCCTATTATAGATATGACGGCAGATGGTGGTGATTTTTCTGCACTTGATGAAGATGAACAAAAAGAACAGATTGATATAAAGGTACAGGAAGCACTAAGAATGAAAGGCATAGTTAATGATAATGTCGATATTATTAGAAAAATGGACGACACAACCGGCAAATCCCTTAATATTCCTATAGCTTTTAAGAAAGATGGACAGACACTTGATTTATCCAAAAGCAGTATTATGAATACAACACAATTTGATATGCTTGAAAGTTTTGTATCTGAAAAAACAATAGATATGACAAGGCAGATATTTGATGGACAGATTAATATTAATCCATATAAACAGGGAACGAAGAATGCATGTGAATATTGTGAATTTAGTGCGGTATGCGGCTTTAGTACAGACCTTGATAACAGTTCTTATAATTTCCTTAGAAAATTCAAGGATGAAGAATTATGGAATAAGATAAAAGCGGAGGTGGAAAAAGATGGCAGACAACTGGACATCAGAACAGAAGAGAGCGATTGAACGTGATGGAACGAATATTCTGGTAGCAGCTGCCGCAGGTTCAGGAAAGACAGCAGTTTTGGTACAAAGAATCATAAGGAAGATTACAGATAAGGATAATCCGATAGACGTTGACAGAATGGTTGTTGTTACATTTACAAAGGCGGCAGCAGCCGAGATGAAACAGAGAATAAGACAGGCACTGGAGGATTGTCTTGAAAGTGAACCTGATAATACAGATATACAAAGGCAGCTTACACTTATAAATAATGCACAGATTACAACAATTGACAGCTTCTGTCTTAATATAATCAGAAATTATTTTACAGACATTGACCTGGATCCGGGATTTAGAACGGCAGATGATGGTGAGATTGACCTTTTATGCCACGATGTCATGGAAGAGCTGTTAGAGGATTATTATTCTGAAGCGGATGAGAATTTTCTTGACTTTGTTGAGGGATATGGAACCGGACGTGATGATGGGAAAATAGAGGATATAATTCTTAAATTGTATAAGTTTTCAAGAAGTTATCCATGGCAGGATGAGTGGTTTGATTCAGTTCTTGATATATACAATATCAATTCAGATAAAGATTTTGAGGATAATACGGTAATACAGTATCTTAAGGAATATGTTTTAAAAAGATTATCTGATTATGATAAAAAATATACCATTTATGAAAATATATGCAGTGGACCCCGTGGACCTATGGCTTATGCGCCTGCTATAATTTCAGACCACAGTGCGATAAGGATGATGTTAAAGGCCGATACATTTTCAGAGTTATCAAGGCTTGTACGTCTGTCATCATTTGACACTCTTGGAAGAAAAAAAGATGCGGATGTATCAGAAGAGCTTAAGGCATTTGTTAAGGCGGGACGTGATGAATATAAGAAATTCATTAATGATACATTAAAAAAGAAGATATTTGTAAAAGATACAGAAAACCTTATAAGTGATATAGAGGATAATTATGAGGCTGTATCAGTAATGGTGAAGCTTGCAAAAGATTTTTCTGAAAGAATAAGCGCCGAGAAGAAAAAAAGAAATATTATTGATTTTAATGATATGGAGCATATGGCTCTTGACGTTTTGGTTAAGAGAGAAAATGGAGTCAGTGTATATACAGAAGCATCAGATATTTTAAGTGAGTACTATTCTGAGATATTAATTGATGAGTATCAGGATAGTAATATGCTTCAGGAAGCAATACTTACGGCAGTATCAAGAGGAAAATATGATGCAGTACATAATAATATGTATATGGTTGGAGATGTAAAGCAGAGTATATATAGATTCAGAATGGCAAGACCGCAGCTTTTTATGGGAAAGTATAATTCTTATACTGATTTTAAAGAAATAATAAATGGTGTAGCTGATACAAAAAGTATAGAAAATGATATTAAAGATACTAAAGCGGAATATTGCGAGAGAATAGAATTACAGGCTAATTTCAGAAGCCGTAAAAATGTTCTGGACTGCACCAATGATGTATTCAAACGTGTAATGAATAAGGATTATACAGGTGTAAGCTATGATGATAATTCCATGCTTAACGCAGGTCTTGATTATTCAGAAAATGATAAGAATATTAATAAGGACAGCTTTATAACTTTTGGTGAAGATAATTCTACAGAGATAATCATAGCAGGAACTGATAATGAAAAGGAACAGGCTTTAGAAAATGGAAAATCTGTATCCGAATATGATAATGAATATAGTGATATAAAAGGACAGGAGCTTACAGCAAGAGAGCTTGAAGCACAGGCAGTGGCTGAGCGTATCAACGAGCTTATGGCAGGTAAGGATAACAGGTCTTATATGGTATATGATAAAAGAGTCAGTGGCGGATACAGGAAAATCAGATACAGTGATATAGTAATTCTGTTAAGGACTGTTACAGGCTGGGCAGATACGTTTGTAAATGAATTGATGAATAATGGGATACCGGCATATTCAGATGCCTCCTCCGGATATTTTAATGTAAGGGAAATTAAGCTGTTAATTAATTTTATGGCTGTAATAGATAATCCTTTGCAGGACATACCTATGGCAGCGGTTATGCTTTCTTATTTTGGAAGATTTGATACACAGGAGCTGTCTGCTGTCAGAATGACAGATAAGAAGAGATGTATCTATACTGTTATGTATGATATATATGAATATATCATAGGACAGGATAAAAAAGATAATGATATGAAGGATAATGCAGCCGGTATAAGCTATGGTAAATCAGATGAATCTGAATTGAACAAATCGGACATGAATGACAGGCTTAAAGATTTACCTGTTGAAAAGATATGCAGCTTTGTTGAAAAGGTTGAGATGTATAGGAAGAAATCTGAACTTATGTCAATCTACAGTCTTTTATGGGAAATAATGTATAATACCGGATACTATGATTATGTAGGTACAATGCCGGCCGGTAAGGCTAGGCAGGCTAATCTTGATTTACTGCTTTCTAAGGCAGCTGCATTTGAAAGTACAAGCTATAACGGGCTGTTTAACTTTTTAAGATATATTGAGCGTATGAAAAAGTTCAATATAGATATGGGTGAGGCATCCATACTTGGTGAGAACGAAGACTTAGTAAGGATTATGAGTATCCATAAGAGTAAAGGATTGGAATTTCCGGTAGTATTTGTGGCAGGAATGAACAAGAAGATTAATATGACAGATATATCAGATGAGGTTATAGTTGATCAGGACTTTGGAATAGGAACTAATGTTGTTAATCTTAATAAAAGAATAAAGAATCCTACATGTATCAAAGCCGCTGTAAGTCTTAAGCTTATGCAGGAGAGTATAAGCGAGGAATTAAGAGTATTATATGTTGCCATGACAAGAGCAAGGGAAAAGCTTATAATGACAGGATATATTCCGGATACATCAAAGAAAAGAATGGTGGCAAAATGGAAAGAAAAAGCTGCTGAGCTTAGAAAGACAGGACAGTATTCATATTCAGATGTATCAGGAATAACCAATTATTATGACTGTGTAATGCCGGTTGCATATATGGATTATATGGAAAATCAGGAAGATAACAGTAACGTCTTTAATGCAGGAGCCTTTGAAATATATGAAAAAGATGTATTGAATAAATCGGACATGGATGTTGATATGGATAAAGAGCAGGAGAAAATAAATACTGCTTCTAAAAAAATATCTGACGATATATCAATTGAGGAATTACCACCATATCCATACAGTGGCGAAACATCCGATAAGGTTAAGGTTACTGTATCGGAATTAAAGCAGATGCATATGGATGCAGATTATGATAGTGAAAGCATGATAGCAGATGGATTAAAGGAAGTGCTGGCAGGAGAATTATCAGATGAAGAGCGCAAAGATATAATTCCTGAATTTATATCAGGTGAAAAGACAGTTCTTACAGGAAATGAAAGGGGTACGGCATACCATAAAGTAATGGCATGTCTTAATTATGATAAAACACAGACAGCAGAGTCAATAAGTAATGATATTAAGGATATGCTGGCGTGTGGAAAGCTTACAAAGGCACAGTATGATACGATAAATGTAAATGATATATACGCATTTACAGAATCAGAACTCGGTACGATAGCAAAGGAGGCATATGGTACAGGAAGATTAAAACGTGAACAGCCATTTGTATTCATAGATAAGGAAAGCGCAGATAATCTTCTTATTCAGGGCGTAATTGATATGTATATAAAGGAAGCTGATGGAATAACAATAGTAGATTATAAGACTGACAGGGTAAGGAAAAACAAAGCAGGCGAAGAAGAACTTAAAAAAAGATATGGCATCCAGCTTGATTACTATGCAAAAGCGGTAAGTCAGATAACAGGTATAAATGTAAAGCGTAAGGTTATATACTCATTTACGCTTAAAAAGATTATTGATGTTACTGTTTAGTGTAAATTATGATTTTGCAATGCGGACATATTTGTGCGATATTTTAAATTTGCCCATTTTTAGCTGTCATAAATATTTTAAATTTGCTTATTTTTAGTTTGAAATATATATTAATATAGGTTATAATAAACGATATATGATTAGAAATAAGTAAGTCTGATGGAGGAATAATAATGACAAGAACATATAGTGTTAAGTTTAAGAATAAGTCTAAGTTATTAAAGAGTGAAGAGGCAATTGAGGATGTTAAGAATACAATACTTAAGGATACAATTGCAAAGTCAGTAGATATAACAGATGATGGACAGATTATAACAGTTGAAGTTGACAATGAACAGGATTTTCAGTCTGTTATGAATATTGTAGTTAATGTATTCAGAAAGATTGATGATAAGTCAGAAGTATCATATAAGTTTGCACTTAATATGAATTAGTAATTGATTATAAATAACTATACCGGATAAATGCCATTTATGGCACTGCATCATGCGAAAGCTGCGACGCAGCCAGCTACGCCTGCGTTTTTGATGATGTAATTATCTTATGATATTTCCGGATAGTAATAATATGCAGGCGGCAGGCAGTAGTGTAATTCACAACGGCCTGTCGCCTGTTAATCTGTAAAATGCAAAATAATTTAAGCAGGAGGATAAAATATTGGCTGATATAAAAAAAGAGATAGAAAAGAGAAGGACATTTGCAATTATATCGCATCCTGATGCAGGTAAGACAACGCTTACTGAAAAGTTCCTTCTTTATGGTGGAGCTATTAATCTTGCAGGTTCGGTAAAGGGTAAAAAGACAGCAAAACATGCGGTATCTGACTGGATGGAGATTGAAAAGGAGAGAGGTATCTCTGTAACTTCATCAGTACTTCAGTTTAATTATGGAGGATATTGTATTAATATCCTTGATACACCGGGACATCAGGATTTCTCAGAGGATACTTACAGAACATTGATGGCAGCTGATTCAGCAGTTATGGTAATTGATGCTTCAAAGGGTGTTGAAAAACAGACAATTAAGCTTTTTAAGGTATGTGTAATGAGACATATTCCTATATTTACATTTATTAATAAGATGGATAGAGAAGCCAATGATCCATTTGAATTATTAGATGAGATTGAAAATGTATTAGGAATAAGTACATGCCCTGTCAACTGGCCGATAGGTTCAGGTAAGGAATTTAAGGGTGTATATGACAGAAATGAAAAAGAAGTGTCATTATTTAAGGCTGCAATGAATGGTCAGAAGGAAGTTGACACAAAAAATATCGCTGTTAATGATACAGCTCTTGCAGATGAGATTGGACAGGATTTCTTTGAAAAATTAAATGAAGATATTGAATTGTTAGATGGAGCGAGTGCGGAGTTTGACCTTGAAAAGGTTCAGGCTGGCGACCTTACACCTGTCTTTTTCGGTTCAGCTCTTACTAATTTTGGTGTTGAAACATTTCTTAAACATTTCCTTAAGATGACAACATCACCACTTCCGCGTAATTCGTCAGCTGGCATGATAGATCCGTTTAAGGAAGATTTTTCAGCATTTGTATTTAAGATCCAGGCTAACATGAATAAGGCTCACAGAGACAGAATTGCATTTATGAGAATATGTTCAGGAAAGTTTGAGGCAGGAATGGAAGCCTATCATGTGCAGGGGGGTAAAAAGATTAAGCTTTCACAGCCACAGCAGATGATGGCACAGGAAAGACATATTGTTGATGAGGCTTATGCAGGAGATATTATCGGTGTATTTGATCCGGGTATATTCTCAATTGGTGATACAATATGTAAGTCACAACAGAAGTTCCAGTTTGAGGGAATACCTACATTTGCACCGGAACATTTTGCAAGGGTACGTCAGATGGATACCATGAAGCGTAAGCAGTTTATCAAGGGTATCAGCCAGATAGCACAGGAGGGTGCTATACAGATATTCCAGGAATTTAATACAGGAATGGAAGAGATAATTGTAGGTGTTGTTGGTGTACTTCAGTTTGAAGTATTACAATACAGATTACAGAATGAATATAATGTAGAGATAAAGTTAGAGCCGCTTCCATATGAGCATATAAGATGGATTGAGAATCCTGAGGAAGTTGATGTTAATAGAATTGTAGGAACATCTGATATGAAAAAGATTACTGACCTTAAAGGCAATCCTCTGCTCATATTTGCTAACAGCTGGAGTGTTAATATGGTTCTTGAAAGAAATGAAGGACTTAAGCTTTCAGAATTTGGAAAGAATAATTAATACAATGATTATATATTGATAACTTATTAACAATAATATGTTGAATAGTGAGGAATAGAGTGAATAGTAATATAAATAATACAAAGCCATCTATAGCAGGTCTGCTTCCAATTGGCATATTTCTTTTAATATATCTGGGTACAGGGATTGTATTTAATGACTTTTACAGTATGCCGGCAATAGTGGCATTTCTTATTGCACTTGCCGTTGCATTTGTACAGAACCGTAAGGTTACCTTTAATGAGAAAATGTCTGAGATAGCCAGGGGACTTGCCGATGAGAATATTATTACCATGTGTCTTGTATTTCTGGCAGCAGGTGCATTTTCGGGAACTATAAGTGCGGCAGGCGGTGTTGAAAGTACGGTTAATCTTGGACTTTCATTTATACCGGGTAATATTGCCATTGTCGGAATGTTTATTATTGGCTGTTTTATATCAATATCTATGGGAACAAGTGTTGGAACTATATCAGCACTTGCTCCTATTGCTATAGGATTAAGCGAAAAGACAGGATTGAGTATGGGCTTATGTCTTGGTGCAGTTGTAAGCGGTGCTATGTTTGGAGATAATCTTTCAATGATATCAGATACGACAATTGCCGCTACAAGAACACAGGGCTGTGAGCTTAAGGACAAGTTTAAGACTAATTTTTTTGTGGTACTTCCGGCTGCTGTTGTTACAATAATAATATTCTTCTTTGCCGCTTCAGGTATAACGGGTGTTAAAGATACCAATCTTGATTATAATGTATGGCAGGTGCTTCCATATATTGTTGTCTTAATCGGGGCACTTATGGGATTAAATGTATTTATTGTGCTTATATCCGGAACTGTGTTAGCTGTTATTATGGGAATTTTTACGGGAACACTTTCAGGTATACAGATATTTACAGCCATGGGAAATGGTATCAATAACATGTATGATATTACTGTAATATCCATTATTGTAAGCTGTATTGGAACGCTTGTGAAGAATAACGGCGGGATTGAATGGCTGCTTAATTTTATTAAGGCAGGAGTTCATGGAAAACGTGGTGCAAAGCTTGGAATTGCTGTGCTTGTAGCAGGTGTAGATGCTGCAACAGCCAATAATACGATAGCTATTATTATGTCAGCGCCGCTTGCTAAGGAGATTAGTAATGAATATGATATAAGTCCCAAAGAGACAGCTTCCATTCTTGATATAGCAGCATCTGTTGTGCAGGGAATGTTACCGTATGGAGCACAGCTTTTATATGCATCGGCAGCTACGGCAACATGCGCAGCTCCATTATCAGGATTTGCCATTGTACCATATGTATATTATCCGATGTTGATGGCGATATGTGCATTTGTGTGGATACTGCTGCCCAGTGGAAAACATGTCAGGAATAAAATATAAATAATAATTGCAGTGTATTTTAAAATATATGATAAGAATGTAAGAATATTTAAAGAGGTGGGTTAATTAAATCCAAAGGATATTGATTAATATTTGTCTTTGAAAGTTTCTTAGTGATTGTCAATATTAAAAGTACACTGTATTTTTATATATTAAAAGTACATTGGTTAAATATAATTCACATATCAGAAAAATATGTAAATTTCAAAAAAACATAAGCATTTATAATGACTATGTGATATAGTAATCTGTATATAATAAATTGCCTGAAAATGAGGATGAATGTGAATAATAAGATGATATGCTGATTATTCACAGGTTCATAAGTGAACCGGCTGCTTTGTGCCGCAGGCGTCACAAAACAGCTGTTATCGCAGAACCAAATTGGACATTGGACTGCGATTCCTTTGGCATTAAAAATGCCTGCGGAATGGAGAGTAATATGAATATAATTATCGGTGCATTGATACTGGTGGTTGTAATAGCAATATATGTGACAGTATCATATTTTTATGGGAAAGACAAAGGCGGCAATTCAGGTTGTAATGGTAATTGTGCAGGCTGTAGTGTATCATGCAGTAAGCCGGCTAAGAAAGATGATAATAAATAATTGCTGTCAGATGCAGAAGAAAAATCTCCATTGCGAAATTTTCTTCGTCTTTTCGCAGCAAAAAACTGCTCAGAAATGAGGATTAAAATGACAAAATCATATAAGGAAAAGGTAATACAGCTTGGAAAATACATGAATGGTAATTCCAAATTCAGCATACCGCTTGTAAAGTGTATACAGGAATGTTTTGAAATTGCAGCATCAGAGGATATAGTTGATAAGCTTCTTATGGTACAGAATAATTCATATTCAAAGGAAGAATTACAAAGACTCTGGAAGCTGGATGATAAGGAATTTAATAAGGTTTTCAATGAAATAATGGATAAGAGCTTTATGTGGCAGAGAAAAGAACCGGGAAAGTATGAGCTCACACCTATATTTCCAGGCTGGATAGAGATGTATTGTTCAGGTCCTGAAAGTGAAACAAGAAAGAAGCTTCTTAAAAAATTCGGTGAATTTGAAGATTTGCTTAAGTTTCTTAATATTCCTCCTGTAAGAGCATATATGAATAATGTCAATACAAAATATATGCAGAATGAGTCAGGAAGAATGTCAACAGCAGTTGCAAGAGGCAGTAAAAAAGTTGAGATTAATAAGAAACTGACAGCAGAACAGACGGTATATATAGCAGGTGAGATATATCAGATGCTTGAAAAACACAAGGGACATATTGCTGTTATGAACTGTTTCTGCCGTATGAAAAAAGAGATGGAAGGTCATACATGTGATTACCATATGCCAATAGAAGGATGTATGGCAGTGGGAAGAATGGCTGACCAGTTAGTTGAAGCTAATATTGCAAGGATGCTGGATTTTGAAGAAGCAGTTAATCTGATTAAGGAATTTGAGGACAAAGGAAGCATACATACCATATATCATTACGGTATAAGCTCGGATGAAGAAGAGGTTATAATATGTAACTGCTGCGTAGACTGCTGCTTTTTATATAACAGTTATAATGAGGGTGCATTATCACAGCTTCTTATGAAAGCGTATTTCAAACCTGAGATTACAGATGAGTCTAAGTGTGTAGGATGTAATCTGTGTAACAGATATTGTCCTACGGATGCTACATGGTATGATAAGGATAATAAAAAGCTTATGTTTGATATTAATAAATGCATAGGCTGTGGACAGTGTGTTACACAGTGCCATTTTGAAGTAAGACATATGGTGCGTGATGAACGTAATGTATTTGTTAAGACCAAAAGGAAAAAGGATATTGTAAAAAGCACCAGATAACTTAGAAATGGGGATTAGTATGCATGAGGGAACTGTCTGCCGTGAGATACTTGATATAGCAATAGAAGCGGCACATAATAATGATATTTCAAAAATTACTGCCATAACTATGGTAAAAGGCATTAATTCATGTATACATGACGATGAATTACAATTTTACTTCGATGTGGCAAGGAAAGGTACAATTGCACAGGAAGCTATACTGATAATACAGACAGATGAGAGTCTTACTGAATATCATTCAGAATATGTTAAAAATATAGAAGGCGATTAGCATTATGCGGTCAAAGAATGGAGATTAGCTATGATAGAAATATTCAGAACGGATCATTGCCAGTTAAACAGACTTGAAGAATATACAGACGGAATATGGATTAACATAGTTAATCCTACAAGCCGTGAATTAAATAAGATTGCGGAAAAGTATGATATTGAGATTGATGACCTTGCATCATCACTGGATGAGGAAGAAAGCTCGCGTATTACACTTGAGGATGGATATACACTCCTTTTAGTTGATATACCTACACCTGAGGTAAGACATGAAAAGAAGATGTATACGACAATTCCACTGGGTATTGTAATCAAACAGGAAACGATAATAACAATATGCAGGGAAGATACGCCGGTAATTAATTATTTTATCAATAATAAGGTAAGAGAATTCAGTACTAAGAAAAAGATGCGTTTCATATATCAGATATTATTCCGTTCAGCATATCTTTACCAGTTATACCTTAGAGGAATTGATAAAAAGAGAGTTGAGATTGAAGAACGGGTTGATGGTGATACGCAGAATATTGACCTTATTGAATTACATGAACTTGAATCAACGCTTGTTTACTTTGCAACATCTCTTCGTTCCAACAGTGTTGTTATTGAAAGATTAAGACGATATAAGAGATTAGAGCAGTATCCTGAAGATATGGAGCTGCTTGAGGATGTAATAGTAGAATATCAGCAGGCTATCGAGATGACAACCATTTACAGGGATATAATAGATGGTACGAGAGAACTTTTATCATCAATTATTGATAACAGGCTTAATAATGTAATGAAGTATCTTACATCAATAACAATTGTAATGGCAATTCCTACAATTATATCGGGAATATATGGAATGAATGTCGATGAGAAGTGGATGCCATTTGCAAATACACCATTTGGCTTTGGTGTTATATGTCTTATAATTGTTATCATATGTATAATAACTCTGTGGATTTTAAGAAAGAAGAAAATGCTATAGAGAAAAATATGTTATTAATAAGTTGATTATAGAAAATGTCTGTTTATAAAAGAAAAATTATTACAGATATTTATAAAATGATTAAAGATATATAAAACAGATATTTGATTTTTAGAAAAAAATAATGTATGATGGCAGAAGAAAAATTGCCTGCGCAAATTATTCTTCGCCTCTTCGCAACAAAAGTTGCTAATGAATGGAGATTAATATGAAATATACGAATATAATATTTGATCTTGATGGAACGCTTCTTAATACACTGGAAGATTTAACAGATGGAGTTAATCATGTTATTAAGATGTATGGCTATGAGCCTTACAGCCAGCCGGATATCAAGTCCTTTGTTGGAAACGGAATAATGAAGCTTATGGAAAGGGCTGTTCCCGGTGGAAAAGATAATGACAAATTTGATGAGATGTATAATGAGTTCAAAGCTTATTATACAAAGCATTGTATAATAAAGACAAGACCATATGATGGAATTATTAAGCTGCTTGAATCACTGGATAGAGCAGGTTATGGACTTGCAATAGTATCTAATAAGAATGATGCAGCGGTTAAAGAATTAGCAAAACATTTCTTTGGAGATTATATTAATACGGCAATAGGCCAGAGCGAGATAACGAGAAAGAAACCGGCACCGGATACGGTATATGAGGCTATGAAAGTACTTCCTAAAGGAGAGGCACTTTATGTCGGTGATTCGGAAGTGGATAAGATGACTGCTGATAATGCAGGAACAGATTGTGTGCTTGTAAGCTGGGGCTTCCGTGATAAAAATATGCTTGAAGGACTGTCAGCAGATGCTGTAATAGATAGTCCTATGCAGCTTATGGAATTTTTAGGAGAATTATGAAAAAGTTAAAAAAAGAGATATGGTTTACCCATGCAAGAAAGATAGCAATTGGTTTTTTTATTATAATAATTGCAGGAACATTTCTTCTGACATTGCCAATATCAGGAAGAAGTGGTGAATGGACTAATCCTGTGGATGCATTATTTACGGCAACGAGTGCAACATGTGTTACAGGACTTGCCGTATTTGATACATATCAGTACTGGAGTGTTTTTGGACAAATTGTAATAATTACACTTATACAGATAGGCGGACTGGGATTTATTACCTTTGGTGTGGGATTTTCAATATTTTTCAAGCAAAGAATTGGTCTTGCAAGGAGAAATCTTATACAGGAGAGTGTAAGTGCGCTTAAACTTGCAGGCGTTGTAAAACTTGTAAGAAAGATAATAATAGGTACTGCTATATTTGAAGGAATTGGAGCTGTAGTATTAGCGATAAGATTTATACCAAAGATGGGATTTGCCGTTGGAATATATAATGCTGTATTTCATTCAATATCAGCCTTTTGTAATGCGGGTTTTGACCTGATGGGCAGGTATGAAGAGTATTCATCACTTACAGCATACAGTGGGGATATTGTGATTAATATAACAATAATGCTGCTTATTATCATAGGCGGTCTTGGATTTATCGTCTGGGATGATATATGGCATAACAGATTGAAGTTTAGAAAATACAGTCTTCATTCCAAGATTGTAATTATTTCAACAACAGTGCTTGTATTTGGAAGTGCCATTTTATTTGGAATATTCGAACATAATAATACGATGGCTGGCATGAACCCTGTAGAAACTGTACTTGCCTCATTATTTGCTTCCGTTACAACGAGGACGGCGGGATTTAATACAATAGATTTAGGTGCTATGACACAAAGTTCCAAGCTGCTGACAGATGTACTTATGTTTATAGGTGGAAGTCCTGGCTCGACAGCAGGTGGTATTAAGACGACATCAATTGTTGTTATGATATGCTATATAGGAGCTAATCTTAATGGGATACAGGGTGTTAATATCCTGGGAAGAAGAATAAGCGAGGAAGATGTCAAGAAAGCCAGTGTTGTAATGGGAATTAATATGGGAATAGCTGTTGCAGCTTTAATTGCGATAACTGCTGTGCAGCCATTTAATATGGATGACCTTTTACTGGAGGTATTCTCAGCAATAGGAACTGTCGGACTTTCAACAGGCTTAACGAGGCAGCTGACAACATTTTCAAAATTTGTTATAATATTTCTTATGTACTGTGGAAGGATAGGAAGTACGACATTTGCAACGTCATTTATCGGTAATAAAAGACGGGCACCGGTACAGTATCCGGTTGAACATATCAATGTTGGATAGTATAAATAATTAACATGGCTGATAAGAAATATAGATAATATAAATATGAATAATTGATACGAAAGGTGGACATAGATGAAATCAATTTTAGTAATTGGAATGGGAAAATTCGGACATCATCTGGTTAACAGGCTTATAGCTCTTGACAATGAAGTTATGATAATAGACAAGGATGAGGAACAGATAAGGGATATGTTTTCTCTTGTAACAAGTGCAAGGGTAGGTGACTGTACTAATTCTGATGTACTGGAAAGCCTTGGACTTGGGAATTTTGATCATGTGATTGTATGTATAGGTGAGAATTTCCAGAACAGTCTTGAGATTACAAGCCTTGTAAAAGAGCTTGGTGCGAAGTATGTAATAAGTGTTGCAAGCCGTGATATACAGGCTAAGTTCTTATTAAAAAACGGAGCTGATGAAGTTGTATATCCTGAAAGGGATATAGCGAGCAATCTTGCCAATAAGTGCAGTACAAGCCATGTGTTTGATTATATCCAGCTTACAGATGAATATTCTATATACGAGACACCTATACTTCCTGAGTGGATAGGAAAGTCAATAAGGGATGTTAATGTACGTGCAGAATATGATGTCAATATTATTGGTATCGTATCAGGAGAAGAAACTATAATAATGCCTTCTGCTGACTATACTTTCAACGAACAGGATCATATAAAAGTTATAAGTGAAAAAAATAATATAAATAAGCTGCTTAAGAATATTAAATAATCTGTAATTTAAAAATATTAACAGTAAAAACCTGATATTAATATATTATGTCATATCTGGTATATAATTTATAAATAATAATATCTGATATTATTATTTATAAATGGCATACCCGGTAATAAGAATATATTAATATCAGGTTTTAATTAATTATTGATATTATTAGTGTTATTAATAGTATTAATATTATTAATGGCAGCATTGGTATTGTTATTATATATTCTGTATGGCAGTGAAGCTTAATTTACACTTACGATAATTGGATTTATTAGTATTGGTTGTGATTTAATGATATACCTTCTGCCAACGTGAGACCAGTTCTTTTGCTTCCGGTTCAGATGATACCTTTGTAATAATCATATCATCAAGATATACCTCATAAACAGGATATTTTTTCTTGCTGTTGCCATGATATACTTCAACCTTATCATATTTAACTCTTTCCATTATGTAATGACTCCTTCTAAAATTAGTAAGAAATTATAACTGTTTCCCCTGACGAGATGTAATTATAGCATGAAAATATATGAAATAAAATATCAATAATGCAATTAGTACTAAAGTGTTATGGTACATAATATACAATATGTTAAAATTTTAATGATAAAATTATAAAAAAACTTGTTTAATATGTCGTATTAAAGTATAATTATGAGTATATTTTTGTGCATAATTAAAAAAGTAAGAAATGGTTATGAATGGGGGCTTTTTGTATGGCGGATAATATAGCGGATGATAAGGAAAGCTTGAAGCTGGAGGAGTATATTTTACAAAATAAGCTCGATAAAAGAATTGCGGCTGTTGATAAAGAATATTTAGCATTTGTTACCAACAGGGCATTTAGTGATTATTTTGAATATATACGTTTTATAAAGATAACAGACTATGTATATAGTGATGAATTAGATGAATTAAAGCAATTCTGTAATTCTTTTAAAGGAGATCCGATAAGTAAAATATTCAGATTCCGTTTTAAAGATGGAACATACAGATTTAATCTGTTAAAGATATATAGTGATGCTGCATCAACTGACAATTATAAGAATATTGAGAATGGGGAGTACTGGTTTAATATTGAGCTTATAGATGTTGAAGCGTTAGAGGAGAGTAATAAGCTTCTTAAGGCAGATGCAGCTAATCTTAGAACTGTATTTGCAATTAATGAAGAGTATACATTTGCATATGATAAGAATACTAATATATTCTGCATGTACAGATATGAGACACTGCAAAAGGTTACAGTCTATAATATGGATATAGATGAGTGGAGGCATTATATCATTGACAATAAGATGGTAACAGATGATGACATTATAATATTTAATGAGTTAATTAATGATATTAAGAGCTATAAAGCAGAGTTTTCAGCAACTGTTAATTCCAATATAAGAACTAAGAATGAGATATATGAAAAGTTAAGATTTGAAGGAAGACAGGTAAGCAATGATAATAAACATATAATTGTAGGAAGAATGTTAGCTGAGGACAGTACGCAAAAGATAAGCACAGAGCTTATTGAAGAGCTTCATTGTGATTCACTTACAGGTGTATATAACAAGAAAACAATTACAGAGTATGCCAAGAACCTCGTAAAGGAAGAAAAAAAGAACAGGGTTACAATTGTGATTCTTGATATAGACCATTTTAAAGAAGTCAATGATACATTTGGACATCTCTTTGGAGATAAGATACTTCACAGGGTTGGTAACAGATTAAGAAGCCTTATAGGTGATGATGGTGTTGTCGGACGTATTGGCGGAGATGAGTTTATGATAGTCTTTAATGGGATTAATGATGATACGATATTACGTGGACGTCTGCGCTCAATAAGGACACAGATTAAGTGGGAATTTGCAAATGATTTTGAAAAGACACATATAACTACATCAATTGGTGCATCTATATATCCTAACAATGGAACAGATTATGAGGATTTGTTTAAAAAGGCTGATTATTGTTTATATCTGGCTAAGGAGAAAGGTAGAGACAGATATGTATTTTTCAGGGATGAACTTCACAGAGAATCATATGAAGAGTCACTTTGTAAAAATATATCAAATAAGCAGACAGGTGGACGTCAGATTAAAGAGATTGAATTTATGGCGGAGGTAATGCAGAAGATGTGCAGTTCGCCAAGAGAGGCTGTAGCAGAATGTTTTAAGCATATGCATGATACATATAAACTTGACAGTATCAATATCTTTGGCGGTAAAGACTTAAAAAAAGTGTATACATATGGAAAAATACTTGAAAATTCTGACGATGCGATGTATGCTAAAAGTCCTGAGTTTAAAAAGATGCTTAAGGGGCAGAAGTATATTCAGATAGGTTTTGTGGCGTCTTATTATAATTCAGCACCGGAGTTTTGCAGGATAATGAGGAGCAGAAGTGTATTTTCAACATTACAATGCATTATTGGTACTGTTGATGATATCAAAGCTGTAATTACCTTTGATAAACTGGGGGAATCGTCACAGTGGGCAGAATATGAGATTAACTGTTCTGTGATTTTTGCTTCATTTATTGAGATGTGTCTAAAGATGAGAGGTAATGAAACTATAGAGATATCTGATTTTGATAATATCTGAGTATTGTTTACTGTTTTGTATACAGTTATTAATATTAATATATTTTTATTTGGGAAAGTAATGGCTCTTTATTTAAGACCATTACTTTCTCGTTGTGTATAAGGCAGAATTAATTGTAAAATGTCTTTTCTATACGACGTATAGATTAATATTACTGTAATAAAAAAGTCTTTTACAGGGCAGAACAGAAAGCTACAGAGGTATTTCATGTAAAGATAATAATACTATTTTATAACTATATGTAGTGTATCAGTATTGACTTAAAATACTATATGTTGTACAATCTATCTTGTTTATAAAAAGTTTACGAAATTTAAGGTGTGTATTAGGAGATGTTTTAATGAAGATAATTAAAAGAAGTGGGTCAGAAGTTACCTTTGATATAGCAAAGATTATGGCAGCGGTTGCTAAAGCTAATAAAGAGGTTGTTCATAATGAAAGATTGTCAGAAGAACAGATTTCAAAGATATCTAAGAATGTTGAAGATATATGTCAGGAAATGAACAGATCACTTAGCGTTGAAGAGATACAGGATCTTGTAGAAAATCAGATTATGAATATGAGAGCATTTTCTGTTGCAAGAAAGTATATTACATATAGGTATAAAAGGGCACTTGTCCGTAAGTCTAATTCTACAGACGAACAGATTTTAAGTCTTTTAGAGTGTAATAATGAAGAGGTAAAACAGGAAAATTCCAACAAGAATCCTACAGTCAACAGTGTACAAAGAGATTATATGGCAGGTGAGGTAAGTAAGGATATTACAAGAAGATTTCTTCTGCCACAGGATATAGTTGATGCACATGAACAGGGACTTATACATTTCCATGATGCAGACTATTTTGCACAGCATATGCATAACTGCTGTCTTGTTAATCTTGAGGATATGTTACAGAATGGTACGGTAATAAGTGAGACCATGCTTGAAAAGCCACACAGTTTCTCTACAGCATGTAATATTGCAACACAGGCGATTGCACAGATAGCGAGTTCACAGTATGGCGGACAGAGTATATCACTTGCACATCTGGCTCCATTTGTACAGATAAGCAGGGAGAAGTTTACAAGAAAAGTAAGAGAAGAGTTTGATAAGACAGGTATAGAATATACTGAGGAAAAGGTAAAGGAAGTTGCCGAATTAAGGGTACGTGAAGAGATTAAAAATGGTGTGCAGATGATACAGTATCAGGTAATTACTCTTATGACTACTAATGGACAGGCTCCTTTTGTCACTGTATTTATGTATCTTGACGAGGTTCCTGAAGGCCAGACAAGAGATGACCTTGCACTTGTTACCGAGGAAGTATTACGTCAGAGAATACAGGGCGTTAAGAATGAAAAGGGTGTATGGATAACACCGGCATTTCCTAAGCTTATATATGTACTTGAAGAAGATAATATTACGGAGGGTTCTAAGTACTGGCATCTTACTAAGCTTGCAGCAGAATGTACAGCTAAGAGAATGGTTCCTGATTATATATCAGAAAAGATTATGAAGAAGTTAAAGGATGGCAATTGTTATCCTTGTATGGGATGTCGTTCTTTCCTTACGGTATATAAGGATGAGAATGATAAACCTAAGTTTTATGGCAGATTTAATCAGGGTGTTGTTACAGTTAATCTTGTGGATGCAGCATGTTCATCAGGCAAGGATATGGATAAGTTCTGGAAGATATTAGAAGACAGACTTGAGTTATGTAAGAGAGCACTTATGTGCAGACATTACAGACTCAAGGGAACTCCATCAGATGTTGCACCTATTCTCTGGCAGAATGGAGCGCTTGCAAGACTTAAGAAGGGTGAGACAATTGATAAGCTGTTATATGGAGGATATTCTACTATTTCACTTGGTTATGCAGGACTTTGTGAATGTACAAGATATATGACAGGAGTATCACATACAGATTCTAAAGGAACAGAATTTGCGCTTAAGGTTATGCATTATCTTAATGATATGTGTAAGAAATGGGCAGAAGAGACTAATATAGATTTCAGTCTTTACGGAACACCGCTTGAATCAACAACATATAAGTTCGCTAAGTGCTTACAGAAAAGATTTGGTAAGATACCGGGAGTCACAGATAAGAATTATATTACTAACAGTTATCATGTTAATGTCACAGAAAAGATTAGTGCATTTGATAAGCTTAAGTTTGAATCACAGTTTCAGGAGCTTTCTCCTGGTGGTGCGATAAGCTATGTTGAAGTACCGGATATGATTAATAATATTCCTGCTGTATTATCTGTAATGCAGTATATCTATGAAAATATCATGTATGCAGAGCTTAATACTAAGAGTGATTACTGTCAGGAATGTGGATATACAGGGCAGATTCAGATAATTACTGATGATGATGGCAAGCTTATATGGGAATGTCCTAATTGTGGCAACAGGAATCAGGATAAGATGAATGTTGCAAGAAGAACCTGTGGATATATTGGAACACAGTTCTGGAATCAGGGAAGAACACAGGAGATTAAAGACAGAGTGCTTCATTTATCTAATGGAACTTTAGGAGAATAAGGCTATAAGATTTTCAGAAATAAAATGACAGCTTAGCTATGCGGTTATTTGGAAATGAGGAGCAATGCATATAGGAGAGATTATAACGGCTGACAGTGCCAATGGAGAGGGAATACGTGTAAGTATCTTCGTATCCGGCTGTACTAATCACTGTAAGGGCTGTTTTCAGCCTCAGACGTGGGATTATAATTATGGTTATCTTTATGATGATGAGATGGAAGAGGATATCATAAAAGAATTATCTAAAAGCTACTATGATGGAATTACCATTCTTGGAGGAGAACCGTTTGAATTAAGCAATCAGGAGGGGCTTATACCGCTTATAAGACGTATAAAATCCGAGCTTCTAGGTAAGACTATATGGATGTTTACAGGCTTTACATATGATAAAGATCTGATTCCCGGTGGAAAAAGATATTGTGAAGTGACAGATGAGATTCTTGATAATATTGATATTCTCGTTGATGGAAAGTTTGATGAACAGTTAAAGGATATGATGCTTAATTTCAGAGGCTCTTCTAATCAGAGAATAATTGATATGAAAAGGACAAGAAAAGAAGGGAAAATAATCCTTTCGCCGCTTAATAATTGATGCTTTTGAAAAATAAAGAATGGGCGATTGCGCGGGACGCACAATCGCCCATGAAATCATGCCGGCGGGAGCATCCCAAAGTTTGTGTAAACCTCCAAACTGATGTAAGATAAAATTAC